>Ga0335397_10001161_pt1 | contig 35611 bp, 32 predicted proteins | sample MAT04_FD_205740 | JGI IMG/M metagenome (GOLD analysis project Ga0335397, IMG submission 205740) | Freshwater microbial communities from Lake Fryxell liftoff mats and glacier meltwater in Antarctica - MAT-04 (spades assembly) (version 2) ... | reverse complement strand
ACTCAAAAAATCCAAATCCTCAGCCAACCTCACCAGAGCACAAACAGAACTCAACCTCTTCACTCAAATCCGAGCCACCATCGACACCCTCACCGCCAACCTTTACGACATGAAAACCACTAACCTTGACATGGAACGCGGTGCAACCTTGCAAGATTGCCTCAGCGAATTATTTGCGGCAGTTTCGCAAAAGATTAACGAGTAGCCCTCATTAAAACAAATGCTGATGATCATTAAACCGACGAATCTGCCACAGGTCTGTATTAAAACAGCTTTGATCCGTTCGTTTGAATTGGACATCGTGGAGTGCATCAATTTAGCTGGCATGGATTGACCGAAAAAGCATGATTACCGGGATTGCCAATGCCAGAGGAGAAGCGATCGCCCCCTTGCTATGATTAAGCTATCTCTATATTGAATCTGACGATGTTCAACTTGGAATACCTGACCGATCAAAGTGGACAACCCAAAGCCGTTGTCATTCCCATCGCGCTCTGGCAACAAATTTTTCCACGAGCCGTTCCTTCTGAGCCTGAAGAGATTACTCTGGCGATCGAAGATTACTGCCTCCATCAAGCCATGAATGAAGCCGCCCAAACTCCCCTCCTTGAAAGGGATGCAGCCCTCGCCTATCTAGAGAAACTGTCAGAGTGAATGTTCAATATCGTCAACTATTTTTGAAAGATCTCAAAAAATTAAAAAACTCTGAAATCTACAGTCGAGTTTACGAACTTGCTTTCACCACCTTGCCAGCCGCTGATAGCCTACAAGATCTTGTTAACGTCAAGGCAATGGTAGGCTATGCCGATCACTATCGAATTCGATTGGCAGACTATCGAGTTGGCATCATTCGTCAAGGAGATTCCTTAGAAATGATGCGCGTCTTACATCGGCGAGAATTTTATCGCTATTTTCCGTAGCATGATGCCTTGTGCATTAGATCTACCTAAGCTCGAATTTATCCAGGTAACTTGCTCAACTAGAGGTAAAACATGCCTCAGCCCCTCAAAACAAGTGCTGATGATCATTAAACCGACGAATCTGCCACAGGTCTGTATTGAAACAGCTTTGGTCGGTTCGCTGCCAGCGGCTTTGGTCGATCCAAAACTCGAAGATGGCGGTGTTGCGGGCATGAATGCGCCACGATCGATCGCACCCCATCAGTTCTGCGATTAAATGCTGCAAAATCCAGCTATGAGTAACAATCCAAATTTGTTCACCGTTCTGGTGCCGATTAAGCACGGCTTGAATAAACCGCTGAGAGCGATCGCGGGCTTCCTGCAAAGTCTCTGCCCCTGGAATGGGAATCCAGTCGAGGGAGCTTTCTAACTGCTTGCATAAATCGGGATAGCGATCGCGCGCCTCAGCCCAAGTCAGCCCTTGAAAAATGCCATTTTGAAACTCTCGCAAATCCTCAGAATACTCAACCTTTATTTCTCGCGGATCTTCTTGCGTTGCTAGCCCTTCCAAAGGCGCATCATCCTCTTCATCAACCAAATCACCCACGATCGCAGGCAAGGGCTTTGCCAGAAAATGCGACATCAAAATTTCAGCCGTTTGCATCGTTCGTTTCAAAGGGCTGCTGTAAACATAAGAAGGCACCCAACTCTCGGTCAGCAGTCTTTGCGCTAGTTTTCCTGCTTGCCGCCGCCCCTCAGCAGATAGCTCAAACTCCCCATTCCCCTGCATTCGCTTTTGCTGATTGCCAACCGATTGAGCGTGCCGAATAAACAGAAGCTTTAATAGCTTCATAAACTTTCCCTAGTGAGAAACGACGTTAAATTTAAGAAAAATTTAGAGTAAAAGATGCCTTTAGGAAGATGTTTTTAATGGAAGAATCATAGCAAACTAACAAGGGTTTGCTGTATGGCTTCTAATGGCGTATTACTCAACACTTGTACTTTTTGTGAGGTGTGATACATATCATATATTGAGATGTAATAATTTATTGGCTCTTGAAGCACACATTTGAATGCGTAGTTTCTATAGAATTCTCGGAAAAGTTGGTATTTAGCAAAAGCAGAACATTAGCAACCTGTTGTCGAATAGCCCTATCCATTAGCATCTATTATGTTGGAAAAATTAGCTTCTTCCCCTAAGCCTCTACCTGTAATGGCGTCTATGGGCTTGACAGGCCTCAGATCTGTTCAAACTTTTGAAGATGAGATCGATGTTCAAAAGCAGGATGATTCCGAACCTCTAGATGTCCCACGCTCAGGAATGCTGTTAGTTTTGCCCGCTCCTTTTTATAGAACACAAGGAAAGCTTGTTTTTGAATCGCAAGCCTGTAACGGCATCGAACGATGGGCAGATCACTTTGGTAAGATTATTGTGGTTGCGCCCCTGCTGCCGGACGAGGTGGCTCGACGGGAAAGAACGATTGTTTGGCGAGATACCGCAACTTTATCCCAACCCGAACGGTTTGAGCTAGTGCCTGTGCCTTGGGCATATTCGCTCAAGCTATTTACAAGGCACTATGCATCTACTCGAAAACTGCTAGCAGGTTTGATCGATCGCTGCCAATACTTGCAGTTTCCTTTGGGCGGATTATTTGGTGATTGGGGCGCGGTAGGAGCACTAGAGGCGCAACGGCAGCACCGACCTTATGCCGTTCATACAGATTTGGTTGAAGACCAGGTAATTCTTCAATTAGCACAGGGCAAAAATTGGAAAAGTCAGCTTAAGGGCAGCTTTTTTTCTCTACTTGCCAAAAACTATTACAAGGGGATCATTCAGCGCAGTAGCCTAGCACTATTGCATGGCGAAGATTGTCACGCGGCATATGGCAGTTTATGCACAAAAAGTTTCTTGGTGCATGATATTCACACTAAACCTGAAGATGCTATTAGCCATGAAGCCCTAGTTGAAAAAGTCCACGCGCTAACGACCGATCGCACCCTCCGCATTTGTTACACCGGACGAATGGCACCGATGAAGGCTCCCTTAGATTGGGTGCGGGCAATTGGTAAAGCCAGGGATCTGGGCGTTGAGGTGCAGGCAACTTGGGTGGGAGATGGGGTCTTGCGAGATGAGGTGCAGCAGCTCATTGTCGAACTAGGGTTAGAAGATTGCATTGAGCTAGTGGGCTATGAAAGCGATCGCCAGCGAGTGTTGCAGCACATTCAATTGGCACACGTTATGTTGTTCACCCATATCACTTCTGAGTCGCCCCGCTGTTTAATTGAGGCATTTGTATCAGGAACGGCGATCGTGGGGTACTACAGCCGATATGCTGAAGATCTAACCCAGGATGGCGGCGGGGCATTGGTACCCGTCCATAATTGGCAGCAACTGGGCGAGCTGCTCTGGGATCTGTGGCGCGATCGCCCCCGATTAACCCAGCTTATAGAACAAGCTGCTGCCAAACGGACGCGCTTCAACGATAAAGCTGTTTTTCAAGAGCGCAGCGAACTCATTAAGCGCTACCTGAGTTAAAAACCGAAAGGCTCCTCCCTTTCAAGATAAAATTGGGGAACGATCCCTCACGGGTGCCTTAACGCGCCCTTTTATAACTCAGCCTATGGCTACCTCTGGACGCTACCAAAGCAGGCTATTCAGCTTCTTTTCTCAGCAATCGCTTCGACTCAAAGACAAAGCGGGTCAAGCGTGGCGGCAAGTCAAGTTGGCGAGCGTTTGGGGCACGCAAATTGCTCTCTATCCCATTTATGCTTTGTTTCAAACGGGGCGTTTACTGGGCAGACAAATGGGGCAAGCTGCTCAGCAATCTTTTCCTCGGTTACGAGCATTCACGCAGCAGATTCTGAAGCCCTCAGAGCAAATCACAGAACCTCTCGCTTTTTCAGATACTCCTATCCAAAACCTTCTGGCTAAGAGGCAGGGAGAAGGTTTGGCTCCTCTGATTCAGGGTTTTGCATCGTTGCTGACCAACCGGGGGTTGGTGCTGGTGACGGCTGAAAATGAAATTCTTGATGTGTTGACAGGAAAGCAGCAGACGCAGCTGCAACAGCAGATGACTTGGGAAATGGCACATTACTGGCGGCATCGCAAAATTCAGCCGCCACAGGATCAAACCCACTTACAGGGCTGGACTCAGACATTTCTGCCCTTGCCCAAAGAGCGGGCTAATTTATTGCCTCCGGTGCGTGCTTTCCGGCATTTGATGGCATGGATTCAACTGAGTCCTGTGGCGATCGCGATCAACCTTTTCCAAGAGTCCCACCTGACCGTTTTGCCTGCTGCCCCCAATCCTAGCCCAGAGGATTTACCCCTCCGCTCGGCACAACTGCCGGGATCAAAGCTCAACCAACTGGTGCATGATCTATTAGGCAACCCTCGCGGTATTTACGAAGCAGCGCCTCCATCTGAGCCTTCGCCTCTACTCACCTGGGTCAGGCATCAAGCAAACGGACTTGCCAAATTTTCTAAGTCTCTAGGCAGTCTTTTTCAAAACTTCAACATTGTTCTTTACGACCCATCGCCGAAAAGTGAACCTTCAGGTTCTCCTCCTGTGTCGCAAACGGTGTCTCAAAAGGTGTCTCAAAAGCTGCCCCACAAGCCTTGGTTGAAAATCGAAGATTTCTTTGGTGGAAAGTTTTTGAGCGCAACGAGTTCTGGGCAGATTGTTGAGAGCGGAGCTAAGGGGATACAGATCAGTGGAGAGGAGGGCGCGATCGCTCCTTTCGCCTTTGCCAATGAACTGCTGATTCAATCACAGTCATCATCGGCGATCGCGCAGCCTGTCAGAGCTGAGGGCGCGATCGCTTCGAGACACCCGCAAGAAATCGCTTCTACCCTTCTGGAAGCCGAGGTGACTGAGGTGAGCTACGAAACGCATCCTTTAGAACAACTGCTGAAATGGTTAGATCTAGGAATGTTGTGGATAGAGCAAAAGCTAGAGCAAGTGTGGAAGTGGGTGCATCGCCCATAGATTTAATCCGTTCATAGATTTAATTCCCTCATAATTTAATTCACGATCGCTTGCCTTCTCAACAATATCCCGATCTCCATCCCAGCAGTCAGCAACAAATTGCACCACAAAGATTTGCATCACAAAGATTAATTCCCTCATCGGTCTGCCTAAAAAATGTTTCTGTTCTTGTCTAAACTCTTACCGCTGTTCATTTACCCTCTGGGATTTGCCAGCTTAATGCTGGTGATGGCGCTGCTCACTTTTTGGAAACGCCCTCGGCTGGCGGGGATCGCTATCTTCCTGGCGCTGCTTGCCCTCCTCCTGCCTGGCAATATTTGGGTAGCCAATGGCTTGGTGCGATCGCTGGAAAGTCAATATCTGCCTACCACCCTCCCCACTGCCGATGCTGTCGTTGTTTTGGGCGGTGCTGTCAAGTCGCAAGTTGCCCCCAGACCCTGGATTGATCTAACCGAGGCAGGCGATCGCCCCATCTACGGCGCACAGCTCTATTTGCAAGGTAAAGCTCCCCTCGTTATCTTGAGTGGCGGGCGAATCGAGTGGCAAGGCGGTGGCTTACCCTCAGAATCGGCAGATATGGCAAAGCTAGTCGAGGCACTAGGTGTACCTGCTAACGTCATTTTGCAAGATCCGACTTCTCTCACCACCCGCGAGAACGCCGTTAATGTGAAAAAAATTATGCAGGATCAGGGCATTCAGAAAATCTTGTTGGTCACCTCTGCTATCCATATGCCTCGGTCGATCGCAATTTTTAGGAAGCTAGGTGTAGACGCGATCGCCGCCCCCACCGATTTTCTAGTCTCCAACCAAGACCTAAAAGAATCCCAAGGCACGCCACAAGCAACTATCATCAACCTTTTCCCCGACTCCGGTAACTTAGAGCGATCTACCCGCGCGCTTAAAGAGTACGTGGGGTTATTGATTTATCGACTGCGCGGATGGGTGTGAAATTGGGGGAAACGGTCAAAGCAGGAAAGGCTATAAAAGGTGGCTGGATAGCACCAGAAGAGGGCAAGGGGTGGAAACAAACATCCTGTGCTTTCAAGAAGATCCTGGACTTATGACAGAATGTTGTGGCATGGATGGCATCCATGAAGATAATTTAATACAATCTTCGTTAGCATTCGCTAGGATATGCCTTCGTCGCCAGGCAGTTTGCATTTCGAGCACCTTGACATCGGGGGAGTGGTGAAAAAAAAGTTGTTTTTGTCGGGCATCGTGCTGCTCGCAGGGCTGTTTTTACGAGAAATAGCCCTGGCAGGTTCAAACCAAGCCACGCTACCTCAGAAATCTAGTGAACAGGTTCTTCAGCTTCGTGACCCGCTACTGTCGAATTTTCTGCTGCCATTACCGCCGCTGCTCTTGCCAGATTTGTTGTTTCCGCCTTACAACTTTTCTACCTTTAACAGTCAGCGATTAGATCAAGAATTACAGCTGTACTATCAATATCTCCAAAAAAACGGTAAGCCAGATGTGATGATTATTGGCAGCTCTCGATCGCTGCAAGGAATTGATCCGGCGGCGTTGCGAGATGCAATGGCAGCAAAAGGTGATCCTGGCTTAAAGGTTTACAATTTTGGGATTAACGGGGCAACAGCGCAGGTGATTAATTTGGTGTTACAAGAGGTGCTGGCGCCTGAACAATTGCCGCGTATTTTGGTGTGGGGCGACGGCTCGCGGGCGTTTAATAGCGGTCGGCTTGATATTACCTATAACGGCATTGTTGCTTCAGAAGGATATCGCCGCTTGGCACTGGGCGATCGCCCTATTCCTAGCCGCGTTTTCTTCACCGGACAGGTTCTGGCTAGTACTAAAGCCACCGATAAACCAGAGACTCTCATCGCCCCTGATCTCGATCGCTACGGCTTTAATGCCTTAACTGCTCGCTACAATCCAGACACTTATTACCAGCGTTATCCGCTGGTTCCAGGGCAATACGACTCTAATTATCAAAATTTTCAGCTTTGGGGTAACCAGTCAAACGCCACTAAAGCGATCGCCGACTTTGCCCGCGCTCAGGGCATCCCGCTAGTGTTCGTTAACCTTCCTTTAACAGATGATTATGTTGCCGATGTGGTTCGCCACAATTACGAGCAACGGTTTCAACAACACATGGAGCAATTGGCTAAACAAAAGAATTTTCTGTTTATCGACTACCATCAGCAGCCAGAATTAATTAAGAACGAGTATTTTGTTGATCCCAGCCACATTAACCGAGATGGCGCTAAGGCAGTTGCTGCCCAGCTTGCCGGAGATGCCAGAATGCCCTGGGAAATTTTGCGCACTCCTTAGTTTGGGCTATCCAACAGGCGTTCAAGCGTTAGGGACGAAGCATTTGCACTTGAATTGAGGCTGCGTTGCCAGAATATTGATGCAAATGCTTCGCCTCTACAGAATATTCGCTTCATCAATTCTCACGACGCTTCGCCAAAATGTTTTTGACGTGCTTTTTGACAGTGTTTTGAGTAATGTAAAGCTCGCTGGCGATCGCCTGATATGAATGACCCTGCAAGCGCATTTGCCAAATTTCGGCTTCGCGGGTGGTGAGATTATACTTTTGTGTATCGGCGATCGCTAAGTTGTTGAGCGTTTGCTGCCGATCTTCCAGGGTGATGATCAGGCAAGAAAACTCCGGAGATGAATCTTCTTGATCATCCAGGTTTTGATTTAACCACCGCACCCGAATCCGTAGATTGACGCCGCCAATCATCCCTTCTACTTCAGGCATAATGCGCTGACCAGGGAACAACTTTTGACCTTCAATTAATGCTTCACAAACTTGCCAGATTGGGCTTGGCATTTGACCGGAGCTTGAGAGGGGGTTGCATAGTTCACGGGCACGGCTGTTTGCCTGTAAAATTTCGCCCTTGAGGGTAACGATCAAAATGCCGTCCATAAAGCCCTCAATGACCGCTTGCAAAAGCTGGACTTGGGAAAAGCTGGGTTCAACAGACTGAACACGCGCAGGTCTAATAACCCTCAGATGACGGGGTTTAACAACGGCGGTGATCGATGTGAGGGGGGCTGCTAAGTACACCATATAGAATCCTTTTTATTAATCAACAGGGTAGGGATGAAAGATAGGATTTGGGAGCGAGCTATGGGTGACGTTTGCCTTAACTAAGGGGCTTATCTATCTTTCGGTGTGTGTCATCAGTTTTATGCACGGGGTTGTGAAAGCACAATGAGCCAGCGGAAGTACCCTCTTGGATACTGTAGAGCGGTGAAGTACTCTGAAGCAGGGTGAAGTTTTTACGTCTTACTCAGGTTCTCACTATGGATAGTCCAATTGAACTAGGTGTGCTAGATCGATGGTTCCCGCCCGATCGCCAAGCCCACTACGTTGAGCAATTACGGTTACAGCGTGGATTAACACGTCGTCGGGCTGAATGCTTCGTGCGCCTCTGGGCATATCTCATTTTGAAAAATCTTCCCTTACCCCAATCTGCCATCGTTGATCTAGATTCCCTCGAACATTCAGTTTCCTGCACTCATCGAGAAGCCGCCGATTTGTTTTACTCTGAGTCAGAACGGGGGAGCGATCGGGCGGCAGGGATGATGATCGATCACCTTGTCCAGGCGGGCTTGGTGGAAAAAAACTTTGATGGCAACACTAATATGCTCTTCATCCGAGCGGTTCCAGAGCTAAAAAAGTCTGCTGTGCCCAATGCCCCGATTTCGCTCCAGCCCGATACGTTTAATCCCCGCACTGATGCTGTCCCGGTCGCTACATTGCTCTCCCACAGTTATAACTGGATGACCTCTAGCAAAACTGCTGTAGCGCAGAAGGCTACCCGTCTTTTGCGTCAGTGGGCGCAGCAATACCCCAGCACAATGCGCGTTTTGCGTAGAAGCGATACGCTCCAACCCGTCGGTTTTTATATTATCTACCCGATCGCCAGTGTCTCTGAATGCAACTTATTTTTGCCTCCCAGCCTGAGCCTACATCTCTGCACCGATGGCACGGTTGACCCAATTGAGATGGCAAAACCAGGTGACCCCGATTGTGTCTCGGTATTTGTCCGCAGTTGGACGCTTGATGAGGCTTACAAAACCTATGATTCGGTTTGTCTATTTATGCATGATACTCGCCAAACTTTTATCAAAATGCAGCAAGATTTTCCTAACATTTCTGATATTTATGTCATGCCGATTCATCCTAGCTATGAGGCGTTGGCACAGGTGTTAGGGTTCCAAAAAACGATTCAAGATCCGCATTCTTGTTTGTGCTGGATGTATTTAGCATTGGATCATTTCTTGGAGTTGAATGTGGAGAAGGCGATCGCGCGGTTGTTCTAAGACACTGCCTCAACTCATTCCATAGGTCGTTAGCTTTTACATTAGCCATTTGAGTTTCTCCGTAAGTTATAAAGACCTAGACTGCTGTTGCAATAAGCATTAACTTACGCGAGTTTCTGTTCTTTCCCAATCAGAAAAAGTCGTGAAAAGTCGGGTGTTCGTGGGTGAATTTCAATCTGACTTTTTCTGACTGAATTTGATGAATTCTGGAAAAGCTGGCGGATTTTTCGGGGTGGGTACAGTAAAACTAGAGGGATAAGTTAGCCGTAGAGCCGCCATGATGGAACTGATTACGATGGCAGCTGCTCAAGCGATCGCCAAGATTGCCCCGGATAAGTTTGTGGAAGGGGGCGCGGGGGAATTGGGCAAGAAGCTGACGGAGCCTGTTGCCGAGAAGGTGATGCAATTGGGGAGCACGGTTTGGCAGCGAATTAAGGGTGAGCCGAATGCTGCGGGGCTGTTGAAAGCGGTGGAGGCGAATCAACCAGAGGCGATCGCGGAGCTGGAAAAGGGGTTAAATCGCTTGTGGGAACAGGATCAAGGCTTTGCTCAAGAGATTAAGCCTTTGGTGCAAGAAATCCAGCAGATGTTGGTGAAGTTTGATGATGTCAATGCTAAAAATGTGCAGCAAATTTTTGGTGGACAGGGTTTGCAGGTTAACGAAAAACAAGATCAGCCGATTGTCCAGATTCAGGGCAATCCAACGTTGCATTTTGGGACTCCGCCCAAGGGTTGACTGGAAACGGAGGGAAGGGTACCTCCAAAGATAAGTACTCCAAAATTTCAGGTTCCCCATACCCGAAATCCTTATTTCACCGGACGATCGCAACTCTTGCAAGATCTGCACGTTCAGCTTATGGGACGGGCGTGGCGGCGCTAAACCAATCGGCGGCGATCGCTGGATTAGGCGGCATTGGTAAAACCCAGACGGCGGTGGAATATGCCTATCGCTGGTTTTATGATGAGCCGATTTATGAGTGGGTGTTTTGGGTGAAAGCGGATACAGCGTTGAATGCGGTGACGGATTTGGCGGAAGTGGGGCGATCGCTGCTTTTGAGTGGAAATAGTTTGAATGAATTGGCAGAGCAGGTGCGGCGTTGGCTAGAAACGCACGATCGCTGGCTGCTGATTTTTGATAACGCGGATCAACCAGAATTGCTGAAGTCGATTTTACCTCGCCAGCGTCGGGGACGGATTTTGCTGACTTCGCGGGCGCAGCGGTTTGTCAGTTTGGGGATTAATGCGCCGATGGAGTTGCAGGCGTTGACATTGGGGGAGGCGATCGCGTTTTTGTGCCAACGAACAAAGCAATCATTACCGATTAGAGGCACTAGAAACGGCAGCGGTGCGTGCGTTGGCGCAGGAGTTAGGTGGGTTGCCGTTGGCATTGGAGCAGGCGGCGGCATATATCGATCAGAAGCTGGTGAAGTTTGCTGTGTATTTGGCGCAGTATCGGCAGCGGCGGCTGGTGTTGCTAGAGCGGCAGTTGCCGGAAATAGGGGATTATCCGGCGTCAGTGGTGACGACTTGGCAGTTAAATTTTGAAGAAGTGGAACGGCGATCGCCCAACTCAGTCCTGATTTTGCAGTTGAGTGCGTTTTTAGCGGCGGATGATATCCCGGAGGATTTGCTGGGGCAGAATGCGGAACTGTTGGGGTTAGTGGGTTGTGAGGATGAGTTGACGCTGAAGGAGTGGTTGGCGGCGTTGGCGGATTTTTCGTTGATTCGGCGGAAGCGGGAGACGGAGAGTTATGGCGTTCACCGGATGGTGCAGGAGGTGGTACGGCATGGATTGACGGGAGAGATGCGGCATGGATGGACGAGGCGGGCGATTGTATCCTGAAAACAACCTGTATCGAATCCTCTCAGAGAGGCTTTGCCAAAGCATCCACCTAAACATCATCTAAAATTAAGACACTTATAATATTTGGAGTATAGATAATATGCAGGTCAAAGATCTCACTATCGACGAACTGAAAGAACTGATTAAAGAAACCGTCGCAGAAGCACTCCAAGACCTCCTCCCTGATCCCGACTTTGGAAAAGAACTCAAAGCAGAAGTCAAGCAACAGTTGCTCGATATCCAACAGCGCAGAGCCAAAGGCATACGTGGCATTCCAGCCGCAGAAGTGATCGAAAAGCTGGGCTGAAGAACATGAGCTATTCAATTGAATATGAACCCGAAGCGATCGCCAGTCTAGAAAAATTAAGCACCGCTAACCAAAAACGCATCATTGCTAAAATCAATTGGCTTGCCGAAAACTTTGAGCAAGTTACACTGCAATCCCTCACCGCAGATTACGCTGGATTCTATAAACTCAGAGTAGGGGATTATCGAGTCATCTATGAATTCAGTGGAGAAGAACAGGTAATTTTCATGATAAGGTCGGGCATCGTAGCGAAATATATGACGGGTAAGTCAAAAACCACGAGTTTGGCGATCGTGCGGGGGAATTTGGAGCAGTTGCGGCAGGCGATGGAGCGATCGCCCTTTCCTCTCAGCTGTTCTAACTAAGGCAAATCCGTACTCCCCATCAAATAGCGATCGCACTCGCGCGCCACACCGCGTCCCTCATTGAATGCCCATACCACCAGGCTTTGCCCCCGCCGACAATCTCCAGCGGCAAACACACCCGGAATGCTAGTTGTGTATTGCTCATGATCTGCTTTAACATTGCTACGCCCATCTCGCTCAACCCCGATCGCATCCAATAACGGTTGCTCAGGTCCTAAAAAGCCCATTGCCAACAGCACCAACTGCGCAGGTAAAACCTGTTCAGATCCTGGTACATGTGCCGGAATAAACTGCCCCTTCTCATTCTTCTGCCAATCGACCTGCACCGTATGCACCGCTTTAACGTGCCCATTCTCATCGCCCTCAAAGCGAGTCGCAGTAGTCAAATAACCCCGTGGATCATCGCCAAAGGTGGCAGCGGCTTCCTCTTGCCCGTAGTCTACACGGTATACCTTGGGCCATTCGGGCCAGGGATTATTGGCATCGCGGGTCATCGGAGGCTTCGGTAAAATCTCAAGCTGAACCAGGCTTTTACAGTTGTGTCGAATAGAAGTGCCAGCGCAGTCTGTGCCCGTGTCGCCGCCGCCAATAATCACGACATCTTTATCTTTAGCTGAGATGAAATTAGCGTTATCATCAGGGTTCATTACAGCCTTCGTATTAGCAGTTAGAAAATCCATCGCAAAATGAATTCCCGTAAGCTCCCGACCTTCCAAAGGCAGATCTCTAGGCTTAGTCGCTCCGGTACACAAAACGATCGCATCATATTCTTTTAACAGCGTCTCAGTCGGTAAATCTTTGCCCACCTCAGTGTTGCACTGAAAAGTCACCCCTTCATCTTCTAAAAGTTTGATGCGACGCAGTACGACGCTTTCTTTCTCAAGCTTCATGTTAGGAATACCGTACATTAGCAATCCACCAGGGCGATCGCTCCGTTCAAACACAGTCACCCAATGCCCCGCTTGATTAAGCTGTGCAGCGGCACTCAAACCCGCAGGCCCTGAGCCAATAATGGCGACTTTTTTACCCGTGCGACGAGTCGGGAAAGAAGGCTTAATCCAGCCCTCATCCCAACCTTTATCAACAATGGAGCATTCAATGTTTTTGATCGTGACAGGCGGATTGTTGATGCCCAACACACACGAACCTTCACAAGGTGCAGGACAAACTCGCCCGGTAAATTCTGGAAAATTATTCGTTTTGTGAAGGCGATCGAGCGCCTCTTCCCATAGCCCTCGGTAGACCAAATCATTCCACTCAGGAATCAGATTATTGATCGGGCAACCGCTCGCCATGCCGCTGATCAGAGTGCCGCTGTGGCAGAAGGGAGTACCGCAGTCCATGCAGCGTGCGCCTTGGGTGCGAAGTTTATCTTCGGGTAGATGCTCGTGAATGTCGTTCCAGTCGTGAACTCGCTCTAGAGGGGGGCGATCGGAAGGCAGTTCCCGGAGGTATTCAATGAAGCCAGTTGGTTTTCCCATTTTGGATTTTAGAGTTTAGATTTTGGATTGAAATTGATGAGAGCGGGAATATAACGGTTTTAGTAAGCATCCCTGGGTGATCCCCCTAAATCCCCCTTAAAGAAGGGGGACTTTGAAAGAAGAGTTCCGAAGCCCCCCTTCTTTAAGGGGGGTTGGGGGGATCGATCGCCCGTGGGTAATCACCTGAGACTTAGCTGCCGCCAATGCGGGAGACATCTTGGACATTCGCTTCAAATGCGGCTGTCAAGGCTTCATCGCCGCTTAAGCCAGCCGCGATCGCTTTTGCGACAGCTTGCAAAACTCGCTTGTAATCTCTGGGCATCACTTTGACAAATTTGGGCAGCATAGCGTCCCACTGAAAGAGAACTTTTTGGGCTTTCTGGCTTTGGGTTAAATCGGCATGGCGCTGAATCATTTGGTAGAGATCGTCGATTTCCTCAGGGTCTTCGACTTTTTCCAAATCTGCCATTTGGGTGTTACAGCGAGTTGCAAAGTCGCCCGCTTCATCCAGAATATACGCCACACCGCCACTCATGCCCGCAGCAAAGTTGCGTCCAGTCGTGCCTAAAACGACGACTTTTCCTCCGGTCATGTATTCGCAGCCATGATCACCGACTCCCTCGACAACGGTGTTAACGCCAGAGTTACGCACGCAGAACCGCTCTCCAGCAGTACCTCGAATGTAAACCTCACCCTCGGTTGCGCCGTAGAGGGCAACGTTGCCAGCAATGACGTTTTCTTCGGCAGCAAAGGTGGATGCAGCCGGAGGATAGAGGATAATCTTGCCGCCGCTGAGTCCTTTGCCCAGGTAATCGTTAGCATCGCCTTCGAGTTCGAGGGTCACGCCTTTAGGCACGAATGCACCAAAGCTTTGTCCGGCACTGCCTTGGAAGTGGAGCTGCACGGTGTCTTCTGGCAATCCTTCCCAATGGCGTTTAGTAATTTCGTTACCCAAAATAGTGCCGACGGCGCGGTTGACATTATAAATGGGAAGAGTGGCTTTAACGGGCTTGCCATGAGCGATCGCCCCCTCACACAAATCCAGCAGTTTCGTCATATCCAGCGATTTCTCCAACCCATGATCTTGAGAAATTTGGCAGTAACGCCCCACATTATCCCCCACCTGCGGCTGATACAGAATCTTCGAGAAATCCAAACCCTTCGCCTTCCAGTGATCGACTGCTTGTTTTGCCTCTAGCACATCCGTCCGTCCCACCATTTCATTAAGGGTACGGAAGCCGAGTTGCGCCATCCATTCCCGCACTTCTTGGGCAATGAAGCGCATGAAGTTGACGGTATGGGCTGGGTCGCCCGTGAAGTTTTTGCGGAGCTGAGGATCTTGGGTGGCAACGCCGACGGGGCAGGTGTTGAGATGGCAAACGCGCATCATAATGCAGCCCAAGGTGATGAGGGGCGCGGTGGCAAATCCGAATTCCTCAGCGCCCAACAACGCGGCAATAACGACATCTCGCCCGGTCTTCATTTGCCCGTCTGCTTCCACTACAATTCTGCTGCGGAGATTATTAAGTACCAGGGTTTGATGAGTTTCTGCTATCCCCAATTCCCAAGGTAGTCCCGCGTGTTTGATGGAGGTTTGGGGCGATGCGCCTGTGCCGCCGTCGTAGCCAGAAATTAGCACCACGTCGGCATGGGCTTTGGAAACGCCAGCGGCGATCGTGCCTACTCCCACTTCAGAGACCAATTTGACGCTGATCCGGGCTTCGCGGTTGGCGTTTTTGAGGTCGTGAATTAGCTCAGCAAGGTCTTCAATGGAGTAGATATCGTGGTGGGGTGGGGGCGAGATCAGTCCGACTCCGGGAGTGGAGTGGCGGACTTTGGCAATCCAGGGATAGACTTTTTTGCCGGGTAACTGTCCGCCTTCTCCAGGTTTTGCACCCTGCGCTATCTTAATTTGGAGTTCTTTGGCTTTGGACAGGTACAGGCTGGTGACGCCGAACCGACCAGAGGCGACTTGCTTGATAGCGCTGTTTTTAGAGTCGCCTTGGTCGTTCGTCCAGGTATAGCGATCGGGATCTTCGCCGCCTTCGCCAGTGTTGGACTTGCCGCCGATGCGGTTCATGGCGATCGCCAACGATTCATGCGCCTCCTGCGAGATCGAGCCATAGCTCATTGCGCCTGTTTTGAATCGCTGCACAATGGATTCCACCGACTCTACTTCGTCAATTGGCACGGCTTCCCGTTGCTTAAACTCCAGCAGTCCTCGCAGCGTGTAATGGGTCTGGTTCTGCTCATTTATTAGCGCCGCGTACTTTTTGTAAACCGCGTAGTCATTGTTCCTGACTGCTGTCTGGAGCGTGTGAATGGTTTGAGGGCTGAACAAATGCGCCTCCCCTTCCTTGCGCCATTGATACTCGCCGCCCACATCCAGGGTGTGCCCGTTGACCTGGCGATCGGGGAAAGCGTGGCTGTGGCGAAGCAACGCTTCCTGAGTAATGACTGCCAAATCGACGCCTTCAATCCGCGAGGCTGTCCAGGTGAAGTAGCGATCGATCACGGCTGCATTCAAGCCGACTGCTTCAAAAATCTGTGCGCCCCGGTAGCTTTGAATCGTCGAAATGCCGATTTTAGAAGCCACTTTCGTCACGCCTTTGGTTGCCGCTTTGATATAGTTTTTACAAGCAGTTTTGTAATCAATATTGACCAGCAAGCCCTGCTGAATCATATCGTCCAACGTTTCAAAGGCGAGGTAGGGATTAATGGCACCGCAGCCGTAGCCAATCAAAAGGGCGTAGTGATGAACTTCGCGGGGTTCGCCAGACTCTAGAACTAGCCCGACGCGGGTGCGAGTGCCTGTACGAATGAGGTGGTGATGGAGTCCGGCGACGGCGAGGAGAGCGGGGATCGGAGCACTGGTGGCACTGACGGCGCGATCGCTCAGAATCAGAATATTGGTACCGTCCTCAATTTCTTGATCGGCTTGGGCGCAAATCTCATTGATTGCTGTTTCCAATCCTTTCACGCCCGTCTTGGGATCAAACACAATCGGTAACGTCACCGACTTAAATCCGTTCCCCAAGACATACTTCAACTTCGCCAATTCAGCATTGCTCAAAATCGGCGTTTTCAACTCGATTAAATGGCAGCTCTCCGGCTCTGGCTTCAGCAAATTGCGTTCAGAGCCAATGGTCGTTTCTGCCGAGGTAATAATTTCTTCTCGAATCGAGTCAATCGGCGGGTTGGTCACCTGAGCAAAGAGCTGTTGGAAATAGTCGTACAGCAACTTCGGGCGATCGGACAGCACTGACAGCGGCGTATCTGATCCCATTGCCCCGATCGCCTCTACGCCATCCCGCGCCATCGGAGTCAGCAGCAAGCGCAGATCCTCAAACGTGTAGCCAAACGCCATTTGACGCTGAATGATTGTGGTTAGATCTGCCGATGAAATTTCTTCTACAGCAGTAGGAGCATCGGGCAACTGAGCAATCTCAACCATGTGTTGATTGATCCAATCTCGATAGGGATGCTCTTTAACAATTTGGCTCTTAATTTCGTCATCGGCAATAATTCGCCCTTGGGTTGTATCCACCAAGAACATCCGCCCCGGCTCCAGGCGACCCTTCGCCGCCACCCGCTCTGGCTCAATGGGCAAAACGCCTGCCTCTGAAGCTAAAATGACGAGATCATCTTTAGTAATGTAGTAGCGCGAGGGACGTAGACCGTTGCGATCGAGCACTGCCCCAATTATGGAGCCATCGGTAAAAGCGATCGAGGCGGGGCCGTCCCAAGGTTCCATCAAGCAAGAGTGATATTCGTAGAACGCCTTTTTCTCGTCGCTCATGGACTCGTGGGCAGTCCAGGGTTCGGGGATCATCATCATCATGGCGTGGGGAAGCGATCGCCCCGACAGTACCAGCAGCTCCAAAGCGTTGTCAAAAATGGTGGAATCGCTGCCCTCTACATTAATAACGGGCTGGATCTTCTTCATATCCTCGCCAAATAGCTCCGACTCAAACATCGACTGCCGTGCGTTCATCCAGTTAATGTTGCCGCGCATCGTGTTGATTTCGCCGTTGTGGGCAATGTAGCGATAAGGGTGCGATCGCTCCCAGCTAGGGAATGTATTGGTACTAAACCGCGAATGCACCAACGCCAAAGCGCTTTCCATATCAGGATCGTGTAGCTCTGGGTAATACTGCCCCACCTGTATAGGCATCAGCATTCCCTTATAAACCATCGTCCGACAGGACAAGCTCGACGGATACCAGTAAGGGTTCTCTTCCGATGCCCGCAGCGCCTTAAACGCCAGCTTCCGAATGACGTACAGCTTCCGCTCAAAAGCCACCTCATCCATCCCCGCGAGTCGCTGGATAAACACCTGCTCCATAAACGGCTCGCTCGACTTTGCCGTATTGCCCAGCGAAGAGTGATCCGTGGGCACGTTGCGCCAGCCCAGCACCTTCAAGCCTTCTGCCGTCACAATCTGCTCAAAAACCTCGCGGCTTCTAGCGCGAATAGCCGCATCAGGCGAAGAATAAATCATGCCCACGCCGTACTGCCCAACTTCGGGGAGCGTGACGCCTTCTGCGGCCGCTACTTTGGTCAAAAACTTGTGGGGCACTCCCATCAAAATGCCTGCCCCATCGCCCGTGTTCGTTTCGCAACCGCACGCCCCACGGTGATCCAGGTTCAGCAAAATGGTTAACGCTTGCTCAACGATTTCGTGCGACTTCTGCCCTTTCATTTGGACAATAAACCCCACACCACAGGCATCGTGCTCGAACTGAGGATCATATAGACCCTGTTTGGGTGGCAGGTTATTGCTGTGCATTTTATTTAGATATCCTAATCTAGTGTCTAACTCAGTGCGGTTTGGAGTTGATATTGAATTTTCTAACGAGGAAAGCTTCTAAAGGCAGTCCCTTAGAAAAGCTTCAGCTGATACCTATCGCTTCAGATCATCCCACGTAAGATTACTCATCTCCAGTCCTTCATTATTAGAGATTCTGATGGTATAAAGCTGTTCCCTGCAAGCTAGACAGGTAACATTTTGTTGCTAGATTTATGACTGAACCGATCGCCGCCCAAAAGTGATTGCCCAATCTGCATATGCCTCTATAATAGAACATCAGTTCTACTGCTTAGGATCGAAAATTCTCCCAACCCGTATTTTTTCGATATAACTTTTCTTAAGAACGCTTCCCTGCCCCTTTCCCCAAAGAACAATTCCTATGGTTAAGTACACCCTCAAAGAAGATCCCGAAGTTGTCATTGAAGTACCGGGCAAAGATTCGTCTAAATCCCGCGACAAAGCAATGGACAAGCTAATGAAGCTGCTGAACGAAGAAAAGCTGAATACTAACTTGGAAGATGGGTTTGGCCCTGACGAATTTATTGAAGTGCGGGAAAATGCTGCTGCTGGCAACTCGCCCGAAGATGACGAGATTGTAGAAGCTGTCCAGACTTTGAATAACTTTGCTACCCTCAAACTCAAAACCCAAGAGTCAAAGCAAGAGGCGCTAGAAATTCGGGCACTGGTCGATTTATTGTTTTCCGATGATCTGATTGCCGAAGAAGATGTAACTAAGCTCAAAGAAGGCTTTAAGGTTCTAAAAACTTTTGCCCAAGCCAATATTAAGTACTGCGAAGCTAAATCTCAGGCAGAAACGGCCAGAACCACGCTCGATCGCGCCCTCAAGCCTGATGCAAGCGCCCGTTCCAAAGAAGCCCGTAAAGATTCGTGACACCGGGAACTTTCAGGAACCTTCTCGATCGCTAGTGGTCTAAGTACTAGTCCACCTGCTTTGTATTCGAAGTGGCTTATGAACGTAATTTTGCCCATTGTGGCAGTCCTTTCCTTAGGGACGACCGCAGCTTCTAATCTTCCATTGACTGCAAACCCAAGTTTAAGGTTCCAGCCGGGGCTGCAAATCGCTCAGTCCGGTCGGGCTGAGGAAACCTGTGTGTCTGAAGTCCGCGATCGCGGTTTGCGGGTGGTAGATATTTTAGAAACCAACGATCATTCAGGCGGTACTGAAGTGATTATGCGGGTTAACCGTCGGGGCGATGAATACACGGTGGGTTGCGATTACAGCGATTCCTCTCGTAACGTAGATCTCTATCGAATTGCGGACGATCGAGGCGATCGCAATGATCGCTTTGAGAGCGATAACGGCAGCAACTCGGGCGATCGCTTTAATCGCGGTGATTCCAATAGCTCGGATCGAGTGGGCGATCGGCAAGATGCTGAAAACATTGCCAGAGACGCCGTGGGCGATCAGCTTGGCATTGACGATCCTTATTCCGATATCATCGAGATTAAAGAGGTTGAGCATGATAATCGGACTTGGGTTGTAGAAGGTGAAGCCAACGGTGCGCCTTTTCGAGTGCGAATTCGCTCTAGCGATGCTTCTGTTGAAGACTTTCAACTGTATTAAGTAATTCAGTGATCATTTAATCACCCGGAATTTTATTCCGGGCATGAATCCTGATATTGAGCAATCAGAGCTATGGTTAGAATTCCATAGCCGTATGATTGTGGTGATCGCCGATGCAATGGATAGGTTACTTAATTGAGGCGATCGCGTTGCGGTAGAAAAACGGGCTTATCTTCAGCCCTGGTTCCTAAGGTGAGTGCTGAAGATTGGGAATGGTTGCAAACGCGCTCAGGGCACCTGCACCGTCACCTGTCCTGGATAGGTAAACTGAATCACGCCGCCCCAAACACACATGCATTTAGACGTGCTACTCAGCGCTGGGAAATTATTAATTAATACCGTTGGTGCGCCCACAATCCAGGGTCCAGGAGTTACCGGAATGCAGGGCATTGGCGTTAATACACCGAATGCCGCAGCAGTTGCAGCAGCAACCATTGGATTGGAAGGGGTGGTACACATACTAAAGGGGGGAATATTGGCGATCGGGGCAAAGTCCATAATGGTGGCAGCCAAAGGCCCACCTGCCATCACTGGCATTCCCTTAGGAATCACCATTAACGCACTGGGTGCAACTCCAAACGAACAAGTCATCATTGCGCCTGCACAAACTTGTTGAGCCATGCTTGCTAACCTCTAATTAATTTTGACCAGTGAACCTTGAACCTTAGCGATACCACTCGCTTCCAAGCTGGCAAGCGCCCCTTCGACCTTGGCAGAAACCGATCCTGACACTGTAGTATTCAGCCCTTCTACTTTGGCTGCTGCTGTTGCTTTTAGCGTTGCATTGGTGCCTTCAGCAGTTAGCGCCGAAGTACTAATATCAAGCTTATTATTCATGACCTTTGCCAGGAATGAAGAGGTAGCAGCCAGTTCAATATCTTTTGCTTTTATCGTAATTTTATTAGAACTTCCTGCCGTCATATTGATGTCTCCAGTGGAGATAAGATCAATCTTTGCGGGAGAGTTGTCGTCGAGGGTTAAAGTGTGTCCTCCAGTCGTTTTAATTTCAATCTTTTTCCCGTCGTCATCCATAAAAATAGAATGACCTCCAGCGGTTTCAGCTTTAATAAATTTAGTCGAATCATCTAAATGTAATTTGTGCCCATCTGCTGTCGTTAGATAGACGCCTTTTTTACTATCATCTTTATCTTCTTCAACAAACTGTAAAATATGCCCCAGGCGAGTTTTAATCGTTCTAAGCCGCACTCCTGCATCACCCACAGAATCATCAGGAACCGTCGGCGGAGCATCGGTGCCGTTCCAAACTCCCCCTAGCACATAAGGACGATGAATATCACCATGCTCAAACGCAACTAATACTTCATCATTAACTTCGGGTAAGCAATCAAACCCTCGTGTTGCCCCCGCACCCACTCCCACGACCCGTGCCCAAGTGCTAGCGTGTTCTGTGGTCAGTGTTGGGAACTGAACTTTAACCCGTCCGAGACTCTCAGTGTCTTTATTATCAGTCACAATGCCCACGAGTAGGGTTTGCCCTGGCTTTAGCCGGGTGGGGGATGACAGAGTGGACATGAGATCGCTGCTGCGCAAGCCCCGGACGCTAAATTCTGTGGCATAAAAGCCTCCAGAGTAAATGTGACGGGCTTCGGTAATGTAGTAAGAGCCGCTGTATTTGCCCATTTCGCTCAGGCTCACGACTTTGCCGACCCGGATTAAGGGGTTGCCCTCGGCTTTAGCATCAGCATAAATGAATTCGCCGCCCATCTCGTTCATGAGGGCTTGGGCGATCGCATCTGCCTCGGTTGTACTGCCCACAGGCTGGTCAACGACCATAATTTTGGGTGAAGCAGGCTTGCCGCCAAAACTACTGCTTGTATCCGCTCCAACCCCATGCTCGTTAGAGGTTTGCACCGTTGTCGCCGAACTTTTGGTAGAGACGATCGCCTCCTTTTTCACATAGTCCCAGCCCCGTACTTCCACCGAACTCACCTGATCGGCACTGCTCACCCGCACTCGAAAAGTACTTAGGTCGCGCAACCAAGTCAACTTTATAGTTGTACCCGTAGTAGGAGCACGAAAATTAAGCTTGCCATCTTGAACAAATAACTCAAACCCATTTCGGGCTGCCCGCTCTCGCAGAAACTCCATATTCGTTTGGTTTTCTTGAAAGACATAGGGATAAGTGGTGCTGGTGGTTGTCACCGTTCCCGCCGTAATCCCTACTTCACCGATCACAGTACTGACTAAATCGCTATCGGTGACATCTTGAAAAGAACGAATCTTTCGTCCTCGGTGCAGCCGATGGGATACGTCATAACCGCGAATAATAATAGGCGCTTGAGAGTCGCTGGTAAAGTTCACTTCGATCGCCGTTACTTCACCTTTCAATACTGTGCCGCTATTAGCATCATCAAATTCTCTAGAAGTCGTAGTACTGGCAGCAAAGGCGATTTCTACCGGGTCACCAATTGAGAATACATCAGTATGTTTCCAAAAAGTATCTCCACTGCGCCCCGAAAAAGCAGAGTTATTAATGACTAAAGTAAACATCCCCGGCAGATGCAGGCTTTCCTCTACAGAAATTTGCAGAATGTCCTCCATCACAGCATCTGAGGCAGCTTGACCGTTAATCTTTAATGTCGGTTTAGCCAGATAATTCGGCATAGGGTTTTACCCAGGGGAGCACCCTCAGGTTAATGAATTGTTGCAGTCTACACTACTCCCCAAAAGTCGAATGATCTCTCACTGTTGTAGCGTTTAGGAACTGCTAGTGGTATCAATTTGCTCTAACGATAAATCAACAATTGCCCTTACAGGAGTTCCATCAGGAAGAAACATTGTTAACCGATAAGACAAGGTTTTAACAAAGCATTTCAAGTATTGCTGACTTCCCCAAGTAAAAATATAAACGGGTGGTCGCCCTAATGAAGCGGCAAACTCAACCCCTTGGCACAATTTGTTGATATAGGCGCTCATGACATCCGTACCACTTTCGTAGGTGTCAAACAAAATATTGCTAATGCTCAGGCTGCAAGGCTGAGGGCTACCAAAGCTAACCTTGGGCAATCCTCCTGCCGTGGTTGCCCCTTCAGAGCTTTTGATAGTTGCACTCCGACTAAATTGCAATTGTATCGGGTTGAACATAAAGGCGATATTATCTGTACTGTCTTGGCTAATGAGGTGGGCTTTAACAGGTTGTTCAGTCATATTTTTCCTTGATCTATTACTATTTTTTTAGAGCTTTACCACGGCATTCTGCCCAAATTTCTCCCCTGCCTTTCTCGCTCAATTTCCATTTTTTGGCGCAGCAGACCGTAGATCTCTTGAGCTAGGGTTTCGAGGAGTTTGTCAAGATGGGCTTCCTGCTGAAAGTCATCGCTGGAGAGTGTAGTAGTGGGCGCATTGAGGACTTCAATAGGAACGTTAGGATCGGTCGCTTTTTGCTGGGTTGGGGTGGCAAATTTAGCTTGAATGAGGCTGGGTGCAAGGGGCGAGTAGTAGTTTTCAGAGACATTTTGCTGGGGCTGAGCGGGCTTTGGGTTAATGAGTTCTGCAAGGCTCGACCAAGCGCTAGGCGCTGTACCAGGATGGGCTGGCGCAGTTGCGGGGGCTGGAGTTGGTGCTGAGATTAGGGCTGGTTGAATGTTAGATGATTGTTGGGTATAAATTGCTGAATTTTGGTTTTCGTTATGAGATGAAGGAAAAGTATGGAAAGAATTTTGAAATGATGGAGGTATTGAATGATCGGCTAATTCTATAGGCAGTTTATCGGGAAATTCATCGGGTATGGCATTGAGGGGCGATCGCTGTACCAAGGGTTTTAGAACGGTTAAGTCCTTCAAAAATCTAGGCAATTGTGGCAACTCAGTAGATGCTTCAAAAGACGTGGGAGTTACCGCCTCTGACTGACCAGAACTATCGAGTTGAGCAGAGGGTGATGAATGCTCAGAAGAATTATCTACGAACCGCTGAATATCAGAACTGAGGGAATTGGGAAGAACGGGAGAGATTGCACTTTCAACAAGCAGATGATTCTCTGAAGCCGAGACTTGGGCATCTCTTCGACCGTTCGGTGTGGACTCATAGGAAGACGAGGCATCCCAAGTATTCGCGATCGGTTGAGAAGGTGGGCTGATAGATGGGGATGGGAAGGCGATCGCCGATTCACTCAAGGGTGGAGCGATCGCTTCAGATGAAGATCTCAGGGGCAGATCGTTTAATACATCAGCATAGATTGATCCGGGTGTGGCATTGAGGGGCGATCGCTGTACCAAGGGTTTTAGAACGGTTAAGTCCTTCAAAAATCTAGGCAATTGTGGCAACTCAGTAGATGCTTCAAAAGACGTGGGAGTTACCGCCTCTGACTGGTCAGAACTATCGAGTTGAGTAGAGGGTGATGAATGCTCAGAAGAATTATCTACGAACCGCTGAATATCAGAACTGAGGGAATTGGGAAGAACGGGAGAGATTGCACTTTCAACAGGCAGATGATTCTCTGAAGCCGCGACTTGGGCATCTCTTCGACCGTTCGGGGTGGAGTCATAGGAAGACGAGGCATCCCAAGTATTCGCGATCGGGTGAGAAGGTGGGCTGATAGATGGGGATGGGAAGGCGATCGCCGATTTGCTGAAGGGTTGGGCGATCGCTTCAGATGAAGATCTCAGGGGCAGTTCGTTCAACGTTTCTGAACTGCGTTCCTCTACAGAAGAATGACTTTCTAAATCAAGTTGAATATCCGGCGAACTCTGTGGGACAGCATTTTCATATTCAGAAATAGTTGTACTGTCTGTAAAGCGTTGACCTGTAAAATTCTGCTCTGTAAAATGCTGGTCTGTAAAGCGCTGAATATCAGAACCGGGATGAGTAAGTGATGATGATTGAGTTGGGTAAGAGATGAGAGATTCTACAGATAAACTTTCATCATCCAAATGACCTTCTGAATCAAGTTGAATATCTGGAGAACTTTCTAAAACAGGGGAGGGAATCGTTTCAAGGCTTTCTGACTGTTGCTCAATTGTCGAAGAAGGTAGATTCTCCGTCGTTGAGATATTGGGTAGTAACTGCAATAAAGTTTCTGACTCTGAAAGCTGAGTGGGAAGGTCTGCATTTCCGATCAGGCGTTGCTGAATTGCAATATCAAACTCCGATTCCCCAGATTTTGCAAGGAAGGGGGCTAGATTTTCTACAGGATTTGAAGTGAAAGATTTCTCTTCAAATCCGTTTTCTGAAGGAAAGGAGTTTGGACTAGAGTCATACTGTTGTTGCGCAATGTCGCTGCTCTCTAATTTACTTGAAGCAGAGAGAGCGATCGGGGTTTTGGTTTCAGATGAGGCAATTGCAGTATCTACGAAGGAGTGCGCATCAGACGAAGATTCAAGGCTTTCTGAATTATTTACCTCTACAGAGATAGCATTCTCTTGAGTTTTATCAGCGTCGATAGAACTTGTGGAAGCTGCTTGAATGGTCGGAACAACGGCAGTAGATTGATCTAAATGATCGGGACTGCTCTCTGCAAAGCGTTGAATATCAGAACCGGGATGATTAGATCTTTCAGGATGACTAGGTCTTAATGAAGGAGGTGATTTTAATAAAGGAAACGATTCTGGGTGATGGCTTTCACCTTCTGAATGCCGCTCTAGCTGAATACTTGGGAAATCCTCTGAGCTAGTATGACTCTCACTTTCGTCATCTTCTATCTGTCGCTGAATCGTTGAAGGAGTTGAATTCTCTGGCGTTGGGATGTGGGGCGGCAACGGAGATCGGATTTCTCTATCTGTAAGCTGCTCCGATGGAAGATCCACCCTCCCCAAATCTAACGTGTTGGGTTGCAAGTCTTGAGATGGGCGTTGTTGATTTACAGAAAAGGATCTTTGAAGATTACTATTTTGTTCGGCAACGCTTTGAAAGGTTGAATCTAGATCCGCTTCGGCTCGCAACCTCACATTGCTGGGCAGCGTCGGGTTTTGTTCAACTGGTGAGGGTTCAATTCTTCTGTGAATATTAACAGAAGAGCTGGGTGTTGGGTCTGCCAGTGGATCGGCAACTTCTAAGCTTTCAGGGTTATTAGACCGAGGAAAACTGTTATCAGAAACACTATTGATAATGGGTTCTGAAGTAACGGAGGCGATCGCCAATTCGGTGAAAGGTTGAGCGATCGAATCGGGCAGAGATGGAACGCTTTCCGAAATGCCTTCCTCTACAAAAGCAGTATCTGCTGGAGCTTCATTAACACTAATAGAAGCGACTGGAACGGCTGGAATATCGCTAGTGAATTGAGAGGGCGTATCGAAAACATTCGCTGGAAAGCGCTGTATCTCGGAGCCAGGATGACTAGATTCTATAGAGGTTTTGGGATGAGGGTTGAATGATTCTGTTGCAGATAAATTTTGATGATTAGAGTCAATTGCTAATTCATCAGACTGTTCAGAAAACTGTGCAGACTTTATTTGAAGAGAGTCGGGCATTGATTGAATCACCAATGCACTAGAATCATTCACTGAACCAGATACAGCTTTATGTTCTAAATGATTTTCTGATTCAATGTCAGAGGAATTTTCAAGGACAACCTGAGTCTCGCTGACAGAATTCTCTGAGTCTCGCTGAATTACTGAAGAGGATAACTTTTCTGCGATCGCAGTGTTCGCAGATAGGGGCGACCCCTTGTGAGAATCTTGAGGCGATCGCGTTTCTAATTCTGTAAACTCCAACGGAACAGTGATGTTCTCTATCTCCAGTCCGCTGTCTTGGCTGTCTTGTAATTGTGACGATATTGCTGGGTGCAACTGGAGAACGTTTGGAGAAGAACTAGCATGACCTACTAAAGACTCTTGCTCATCTAGAAACGCATTATGATTAATCTTGATTGGAGATGCATTATGATGAGTCAAGGATACATCGTGACTGATTGATGACGTATCATTGTCATGGGTTGAAGATGTATTACGACTGTATGCAGATACATTATGGCGATCGCTTGAAGATACACCGTAACTAAGTGTGGATGCATCGTGAGTTACAGGATGATTACTTAGAGAATCAGCAGCAGCACTTTTTCTTTGCAGACTTTTTCTTTGCAGAATTGTCGGCTCATCATCAAGATTCGGACGTGTTGCGGGTGGTGTCTCTACTGCCTCAGTTTCTTCCACTGAGGAACTGAGTTGATGATTGGCACTTGTGGTCTCAACCCAGGCATCGGCTCGCTGAATTTGCGGTAAAACAGGCGTAATGGATTTGATGGAATCTGTAGACTCAAGAAAAGAATCGCTTGTTTCTACGGATAGAGGCTCTTTTCTCAGCGGAAGTGAAGGTTGAGTTATCTCTTGTGGCTCAGCAATTTCTGATACGAAACCGATCGCTGCCTCAATTCTAGTCTCAACAGGCATATCTGGGCGCTGCTGAATGATACCACCTGATTCTCCTGTTGCTGGAGAGATGGGAAAGGGACTTTGAACAGATGATTCATACTGCTCGGCTGCGCCCGTTTCTAAAGAACAAGAGATTTGCTCTAAGCTATCTTCTCGTTTTGCTGGGAGAGCATTAGTTTTCTCAACGTCATTCAATAAGGGAAAGATAGAGGCGATCGCGCTGGGTCGATCTTGATTGATTCTCTCGTCATTTTTTCTTTGAATTGCTGGTCGATCTTGACCTTTTAGATTGTCGTTTTCTACTTGAATAACTGACAAATCTTGATTGATTAGAGCATTGTCTTCTGGTTGAATTGCTTGCTCATTGCTCGAAGCAAGTTGTATGGCTGGCTCGATATTCGGGGGAATTTCTGTTGAAGAAATAGGTTGAACAGGAATAATACTCTGCTCTACTGGCTGCCGTTGAATTTTTGAAAATTCTACTGTTTCAACTTTGGAAACGTCTACATCTTTCTTTCTTGCAGAGGTTGCTAAACCTGTGTCTGGTACTGTAATTTCTAAGGAGCTGATTGAGTTCTCTAGCGAGACTCGCTCCTGTAAAAATGATGGGAGCGGTTCTTGCTCTAATGCATCTTCCTGATGTAACTGAATAGTATCTGAGGCTGGAATTTGAAAATTCTCTGAGCTAATTTTCTGTGGTCTTAAGCCTGGTGCATTTTCTAAATTAAATTGAGTAGTAGGCGCGATCGCCTCTGAATAATCAGCTACCAGAGGTTGACTATCGACAGCCGAAGAAGTAGCATTTTTCGGCTGTAGAGATTGACCGACAACCGGAGAAATAGTATCTTCTGCAAAGTTTATTGCCTCATTTTCTGCCCGTTGCTGAGTCTCTAAATTTGAAACTGGAAGCTGCTGAATCGCAGCCTGAATGTTCGGCTTTTCTCCTCTCAGATCTTCTGCCTGTCGCTGAATATCTAAATTTGAACCCAGGCGTTGCTGAATGACAGAGTAAGGATTGCTAACGAAGGATGGGAGTGCAGGTTCTGGTGCGGTTGTAACTTGGGGCAACTCTGATAGATTAGCATCATCCCACTGCGGCTGAATAAGGGACGGCACATCGGAAAGAGGCTGTAGGGAGTTGGCACGAGATGGAGACTCTGGGGCGGAAGTTTTTTCTGGGGTAGGCGAATCTTGACGTCCTAGAACAGACTTGAAGAATTGAACGACCCCTTTCACTGGGCGGGGTAGCGACGTGCCTGGATGAGACTTTGGCGGGGTAGCTACCTGGGGTTGATGATTGTTAATCTTTGGAGGGCGATCGCTTTCAGGGATCTCGAACAGATCGCCCTCTGCATTCCTTAGTTCTGGCAGGCTAGAAAGTTGCAGGCTAGGCGGAGGTTCTGACCCTTGAAAATCGGTAGGTTCAGCAGCTTGAATCGAAGAAAAATCGAAATCATCTCCTTGCGGATGCACGGCAATTGGCTGCAACACCGATAGCGATCGCAACCCTAGCGGCATCAAAAACTTAGATTGCCCCAACGCAGTCGGCGATCGCAACGGCTCTTTAATCCCCAATGGCTCTAAGGAAGGAGCCTGATCAGCAGTAATACGATCGGGTTCTGACATGGATTTTCTGGCTCCTAATTACTTGAGAAATACCCAGAAGTGCCGCGACCCGTTAACATGGTGGCACCGCCGCCGCCCGAACTTGCAACCACCTTTAAGCCTTCGTAGGCAAGGGTCAATTCTTCAATGGCAACACTAGAGCTATCGGCTGTCAACGAGGGAGCTTTCCACACCAGAGGAACGGCTCCAATTAACGTCCAGCATTGCATCGTTTCACCAGCTTGGTTAAAGGTCAAAATGTTGACGTTGCGACGATGATTAGAGGTAGCTGTGCCGCCGTTGCGAGGGGTTAGGATTTTGCTAATCCAAGTCCAAAATAATAAGTCGCTTGTTATACCTCGCTTTAAAGTGACATCGGTAAATTCAGTTTGTCCTAAAATAATTCGCTGTTGGTCGTTAACGCCGCCTTCCATAAACGTTTCTTTTTTGATTTGCATTCCCAATCCCGAACATTCGCTAAAGCAGGCGGTAATGGTGCTTTCAATTTCGACATAAAAGCGGTTACTTGTGACGTAATTCAGTTCATTAATGGTCATTAGAAGCGCCTTCCATACCCACGACTTCGTTCTTGCTGAATGCGTAAATCTTGCTGCAACAGTTCATAAACGCGATCGCCCAACTGCTGCAACTGTAATGGATTTTTCAAGATTTGCTTCGCCAATTTAGCGATCGCCGTTGCCGCTTCTGGCTGGCTGGCGATCGTCCGTATTTTCCAGTCATCATTAACCATAGCCAAAATCCTAACCCTGACAAGAGCATAGGAAATAGGGCAGAATCTGGGTAGTAGCTAAAAGTCGAGGATGAGGCTAAAACAAAGTGAGAATGTTTGTAGAAATGCTAGCTTCCACATACTTTGACAAACATCGATACTTTTTCTCGATCAGCAGCATAGCTAAGACAGGCAAGAATATCCTCTTCTGTAAGATAGGGGAAATCTTGCACCACTCGCAACACCCACCCGGAATTGAAATTCCGGGCTAACGCAACGAAGTCCGTTGAAACGGACTCAAGAACTGGGCAGACTGGCTTTCAACCCATTTTAATGGGTTTTGTCTATTAGCCCCGAATTCATTCGAGGGTGGGCTATTGAGAAAGGTGCAAGATCTGAGATAGGGTAAATCTTGCAAGATTTCTGAGTGAGACATCCCTGTAGCCAAATACTCTAAAACATCATAGACGGTCATCCGCATCCCTCGAATGCAAGGTTTACTGCCTCTTTTGCCCGGTTCCAGTGTAATGATATCTTTGTAATTCATTGGCTTACTTTCTCAAGCTTGTTCTTGTTCTACAGCATCCTAATATGAGCAACGCAATCTCTATCGGTCAGCGCATTTCGGTCGTCGGCACCAGTGGATCAGGCAAAACGACGTTAGCACGAAAGATTGCCAAAACCTGTGAATTATCCCATGTAGAATTAGATCGACTCCATTGGGAACCCAACTGGACAAGCGTTTCAACTGACGTATTTCAAGAGCGAGTGAGGCGGGCATTACAAGGCGATCGCTGGGTTGTAGATGGCAATTACAGCAAAGTTCGAGATACAGTTTGGAGCCGAGCTGACACCGTGATTTGGCTTAATTATCCGTTCCGCATTGTTTTTGGGCGATCGCTACAGCGAGCTATCAGTCGCATGATTACCCAAGAAGAATGCTGTAACGGCAACTACGAAAGCTTTAGAAAAACCTTCTTTGATCGAGATTCCGTTCTTTGGTGGATGATCACCACGTACTCGAAGAATCGACGAAAATATCCCCTTCTGTTTCAACAGCCAGAATATCAGCATCTTAACATCATCCAGTTACAGTCTCCTTATCTGACGCAGAACTGGCTATCTCAACTAGCGATCGCGCATTCCAGCCGGGTCTAACCATAGCAAAATGGTTGCTTTAAGCTGATTAAGATCGCGGTAGACTTCTTGCCGGACAAATTGCCCGATCGCATCTAACGGCGAAAATTCTGTGGTCTTCCAATTAACGTCGTGCCCTAGCGGCGTCGTATGGCTGCCTTTAAGAATTTGGACAGATGTTAGGTCGGGAAAGCGCTCTAATAATGCTGTGTGGAGCGATCGCGTTTGGTCGATATCATCATTGCGAAACTTAATGAGCAAGTTGCGACGAACTTGGTATTGGGTCGCAATTAGCTCATTGGTTGCTTCGGGAGAGGGAGTGAACTCCACGTTTAAGTCAGGTGCAACAAACTGAGGAAGAAATTGAGCCGGGATTTGCGAAGAAAACTGAGATGCAAATTGAGACGCAAATTGAGATGCCCCTTGGGAGAATTGGGTCATCTGTTCCAACATCGGAATGGAACGTTTAGCGGGATAGTTATTGAACGAGATTAGAACATTCCCAGCTCTCTCTTGAGGGAACAAACTGCCAATCAGCACATGCAGCTTACAGCCCATGCTATGACCCACTCCATAGATCGGCAGTCGGCGCTTAATTACCTCGTTTTCAAGATAATCAAACGCTAGATTAGAGTTGCGCATAACCCGTTTGGCGATCGCCGCATGGTCAAAAGTATTGACAAATGGAGTCGCAACAACGGCAAAGCCCTGACTTGCCAAAAACTCTAGCAGTGCCCGGTAGGTGACTTGGGGCGCAGCAGCAACGAAGGCGCCACCCAGGAAATGGGCGATCGCCAGGGGACGAGGGGGAACCAACACCCAGTTGCCATAAACTTCTTGCCACTCCATAAATCAACGCCGCCTGAGGAATACTTCTTTATCGTAATGAAAAAAGAGAAGATTTCCCCGGTTTCTTAACTTAACTCGCAACTGGTTCGTATAAATATTCAAACCAATTATTGTCGAGATCGCGCCCGTAAAAAGAAGCCGTCCCGTCTCGATGTTCGTGAATAGGCGTGAGGTGAACCCCGTCGGCTTCGAGGCGATCGTATGCTGCTTCTACTTCGGCGCGATCGCTAAACATAAACCCAAAGTGCGGGCCTGCCTGCTCATACTGCGGACTCAGCAACGCCAAGCCATCCTCACCCGCCTTCAAATATGCCCAATCTGAATCTTGCCAAACCAGTTCCATGCCCAATTTTTGATAAAACTGAGCGGATTCTACGAGATCTTTGACACAGATGGCAACATGCCCAATTCGTTTAAGTTGCATGAGATTTGAGAAATATTACAAAACTTGTCGTTTTAACCCATACCCTATTCTAGATGAGTAATGAACTAGCAGAAGGGGGGTAACCTGTGACGAACTTCTTCCCCTGTCCGCCAATCCTCCATAAACCCTATGCCTCTTTTTGATTTTTCTAACCTGCCCTACTGGATACTGCTGGGAATGGGCGTAGCGCTCTTTGTGTTTGTTATTGTTTCTGGGGGCGGCGATGGCGATGGCGATGCAGACGTAGACGCAGATGCAGACGGAGACGCAGATGCAGACGTAGACGCAGATGCAGACGGAGATGGGGACTTCAACCTGGCTCAAACTTTAGGATGGCTAGGAATTGGGAAAGCGCCTCTAATTTTGCTGTTGGCTACCGATTTAAGCTTGTGGGGTTTGCTGGGCTGGATGGTCAATGTTTGGATCGGTGGCGGGGGCATAGTGCTGGTGGGGTCATTGGTAGGTGCTTTGGTGTTGGGGGGGCAGATTGCCAAACCTGTGGGTAAGATTTTTACGGCGTTTGGCGAAGAGACGAGTGGCGATCGCCTCATTGGTTGCATCGGTTCGGTCAGCACTGCCCGTATTCCCCTGGCATCTGAGGGGAAAGTTGGTCAAGTCGATGTGCTAGATTCTGCCCGCAACCTGGTCACCGTTAACGCCATTTTGCCTGATTGGGCAACCGTTATTCCTGAGCGCGGCATCAAGGTTTTAGTGATTGAACAAACTGCCGACGCCTACGTTGTTATTTGTCAAGATAGTTCCGACCAAGATCATTGGTTTCGTACATACTCTTCTCGCTAGGTAATTTGCATATGTTATTTTGGCTCACATTTATCCAAACTCTGCCCACGGTTTCCATTGATGAGGTCGATCTATTTCACTCCGAAATTCCCCGCCCGATCACCGCTCAAATCATGCCCACACCCCGTCAGCCTGTCGTGGGTCAACTCAGTCCCATGCTGATCTTTCCAGGAATTGCAGGTGGATTGATTTTACTCTTGCTGCTGAGTATTTGGGCATATACTCGCGTTTATGTCATCACCCCCAACAACGAGGCATTTGTTCGCACGGGAGGCGTCTTTGCCAAAGGAAAAACCGTTATTCTCAATGGCGGCTGCGTTGTTCTTCCGGGCTTTCATGAGTTGACGCGCGTACCGTTGCGAGAAATTTCTATCGACGTTGAGCGAACTGGTAAATTAGCCGTTCGCACGCAAGACTATTTGCGGGCAGATATGCGGGTGACTTTCTATGTCTGCATTAGTGCTTCTGAAGGAGATGTGCTGACCGCTGCGGCAAGACTCTCTCAGGGCAACAAAATTACACCAGAGGATATTAAGAACGCCCTGGAAAAGCGGGCAGATGACGCCATTCGGGCAGCGGCAAAAACGAAGAGTTTGGCAGAAATTGATTCAGATAAGCTGGGGTTTGCGCAGGAAGTTTTGAACCTAGTGCAGCAGGATTTAGGTAAGGTGGGCTTGACGCTCAATAACATCGCCATTTCTGAAATTCAGGAAAGTGATACCTACGACACTAATAATTTCTTCGATGTTCAGGGTGTGCGGCTACGAACTGAAACCATTCAGCGATCGATTCAGCAAAAACGAGAAGTAGAATTAACGACGCAGGTGGCGATCGAGCAAAAAGAGTTAGATGCGCAAAAGCGATCGCTCCAAATTGTTCAAGAAAAAGCAGCCGCACAATTAGAACAACAGCTGCAAATTGAAACGCTTAAGGCTAGACGAGAACGAGAAATTCAGGAAGCTAAATCTCAAGAAACCGCCTTAACTGAACGCACCCGCATTTTGCAAGAAAAAGCTGTCGAAGAAGAAGAAATTCGGCGCAAGCTGGGCATTCAACAAAGCCAAATTGATGCTGATATTGAATTAGAGGAACGCAACAAACTTTTGAAAGTGGCGCAAGCACTTCAGCAACAGCAAGCAGAAATTGCCGAAATTACCCGTCAACGCATGGTTCAAGCCAGCCGACTTGATGCCCAAGTGCAAATTGCCGACTCCGAAAAACTCGCTCGCATTGCCCAGGAAGACGTGGCGATCGCCCTTGCCAACAAGCGTAAAGAAAGCTTCCAAGCCGAAGCCCAACGCGCTAAAGCCGAAGCCGGAGTCTTGACTGCCACTGAAGTCGAAGGCGCCGAACGAAAGCGCCAACTCTCGGTCATTGCCGCCCAGCGTGAAGCCGAAGAACGCCGCATTGAAGACCAAAACATTGTGGAAATTGATGTCTATCGGCGGCGGCGGCAGGCAGAAATTGCCAAGGAAGCAGCGGAATTAGAGGCAGAAGCCATTCGGATGTTGGCGGATGCCAATCGGGATGGAGCGATCGCCCAATCAGAAGGACTACAAGCTCAAGTCATTGCCAAAAATGCCCTAGAAAACTCCAAGATGCTCGCCGATACCTTCGTAACCATCTGGCCTGAACTCTCAGAGAAATTGCCAGAAATTCTTCGAGCGCTGGCTCCCCAACCTGGCGTCATTGGTGATGCGCGAGTCTATGCTTTTCCGGGCGCGAACGGCAGCGGTACGCAAGATATTAGCAAGCTGCTGATGTCTACAAGCGGGCTAGCGTTAATTAATACGCTGTTAGATGAGGGAAAATTGGGGGCGTTGATAGGGCAAGTGGGGCAGTTGTTGAACCAAAAGTCTGAGACGAAAACTGCGGCAAGCTTGCCTGTTCCTCCGGTCAATGCATCAGTCGATCCATCCGTAGGGCTGCTTGACTAACTTCGGCGCAGATTTCGGGCTGCTCGAAGCAGCCCGAAATCTGGCGGTCTATCTGCGTCTTGCCAGAGAGATTTGAGGTAAGCTGAAAGTCGAGAATCTTCCTATAAAAGCTTATGCATCGCTCTATAAAACCTCAATTTTTGGCAGTCGCTTTGTCTTGCTGCTTGTGGGTTTGCAGTTGGGCGATCGCCCCTGTCGCCCTCGCAGTCACTCAAATCCCCCTCTCTAATATTGGCTATCATGACTGCCCTGCCGACGTTGCCGAGGGGGCGATCGCCTCAGGTAGCAGCATGATCGCTAATTGCTTTATTGTCACCGGAACAGCCAGCAACATCTCCGGTAAACCCGTCATGGATGCCGATATTTTCGGGCGCATTTACGATGCCAACGGCAACTCAGTGATGCAAAATCGAACTCGCCTAGGCGGCGTCCCCGAAATCCCTCCTGGCAAAAGCGCTTTTGAGATTCGTATCAGCGTCCCAGCAAACCAGCCCACCCCCCTCAAGCTAGAGCAATTCAAGGCGTCTGGGTTCAGCCGCCAGGTTCGTAGGTGAGCATAACCCCCACGTTCAGTTCGGTTCCGCCCACTTTAGCGATCTGTAACAAATTGCTACATTAGTAAGCAAGATAAAAGCCCTTACAAGGTCATCGAATATGAACGACTCAACTAACCAAGTTTCAGAGCTTTTTGAAGGTGGCGAATCCAGTAATCCACTCTGGCAGTACGTCCAATCTATGAGTCCTGAGACAGCCGCCCAGCTTGCTAAGCCTGACTCTCAAGAGGTTTTGCAGGTGATGGAACGCAACATTATTGGAATGCTAGGCGCTCTGCCCCTAGAGCATTTTGACGTCACCGTCACCACTAGCCGTCAGCAACTCGGTCGTTTGGTGGCATCGGCAATGATGAGCGGTTACTTTCTCCGTAATGCTGAACAGAGAATGAATTTTGAAGCAGCGTTTCAAGCTAGCTCTTCAGATGAACAGCCTTAAGCAGATTGCGCCGCCGCAGATTTCTCTCTACAGGCGGCGCAAGCACTATACAAAAAGAGCCGATTAATAGCGATCGCTCTCACCGCCGCCGTTGCCGAAACCAATCCTGCAACTGTTGCCGACAAGCCCCTTCCAAAATCCCCCCCATGACCAATAGCCGATGATTTGAGCAAGCGCTGTCCGGCAAATTCGCCACTGTCCGCACCGCTCCCGTCTTCGGATCATCTGCCCCATA
>Ga0335397_10001160_pt1 | contig 35612 bp, 27 predicted proteins | sample MAT04_FD_205740 | JGI IMG/M metagenome (GOLD analysis project Ga0335397, IMG submission 205740) | Freshwater microbial communities from Lake Fryxell liftoff mats and glacier meltwater in Antarctica - MAT-04 (spades assembly) (version 2) ... | reverse complement strand
CAAGAGGAGGTACATCTGCACCTCGTAGGGCAAGCTCCATAGCGGCCCGATGACGCTCTTCTTCGTCCAGAAATTCTGGACGAGGAGCAGATTGGCGAGGATCTCCTGCCACGTCGTGACCGCGGGCGCTCCCCACGTCACCGCGGGGAGCCCGAGCGCCACCACGAGGACCACGCAGCCGATCGAGAGCGGGTAGATCCGGAACGCGCGCCGGACGAAGAAATCGCGGCTCACCGTGGCGCGTCCCGAGGACGTCAGGCGCTCCAGCGAATGCATCAGCACCAGACAGGTGTGGACGAAGAACGCCATGACCCCCCAGTGCCCGGTGTGCTCCGTGAACTTCGCCAGCGGGAAGTGATAGTCGAGCCTGAACTCGAGGGTCGGTACCAGGTGATCGACGATGACGGCGATGACCGCCAGCGAGCGGAGCATGTCGAGGTTGGGCCGGTCGTCGCGATGAGTCATGCGCCGCCGCATCCTCACCCGCGCGTCGGCGTTGGTCCACACCCCCAATGATCCAGAAGGTGCTCGGCGTGGTCCCCGGCGGTGAGCAGCTCCACTACCTCCTCCAGCGCCGCGCCGGCGGCCTGAAGGACTTCGACCGCGAGCTACGGCTGAAGGTCGTCGACTGGGAGCTGATGGTCGGGCACCTCGCCGCCCTCGGCATCGACGTCGTGGGCACACGGTTCTTCGAGATGGGAAGCGGCTGGTTCCCGACCCTCCCCCTCCCCCTCTGCCTCTATCTGGGTGGCGCCGCGTCCGTCGACACCGTCGACCTCAACCCGCACATGAAGCCCGACCTCACGTCGAGGTGCGCGACCGCGCTCGCGGGCTCGCTCGCCACGATCGCGAAGGCGACCGGTCGTGACGAGGGCGAGCTCCGCGAGATGCAGCGAGCGACCGCTCGCGCGCTCGAACGCGGCGCATCGATCGGTGAGGCGACGAACGGAGTCATCCGCTACCGCGCCCCCGCGGACGCAGCTGCCACCGACCAGCCGGACTCCAGCCTCGACGTGGTGTTCTCGAACAGCGTGCTCGAGCACATTCCCGCTCCCGTGATCGACCGGTGCTTCGCCGAGTCGTCGCGCATCCTGCGCCCCGGAGGAGTGTTCTTTCACTCCGCCAACTGTGGCGACCACTACGCCTACGTCGATCGCAGGCTCACCCAGCTGCACTACCTCGCGTACTCCGACGCGGCGTGGAAGAAGTGGGACAACGCGTTTCTCTATCAGAACCGCTTGCGCGCCACCGACTTCACCAGGATGGCCCGCACCGCCGGTTTCACGATCGAGGTCGACACCTCGCGCCCTCACCCGAAGCACATCGCTGCGCTCGCTCGGATCGACGTTCATCCCCAGTTCTCGCGGTACAGTCGTGACGAGCTCGCCATCACGAGCATCGACTTCATCGGCCGCAAGCCGCACGCCTCCGCTCCAACCTAGGTCTTCCGCAGCACTGCCCTGACCGCCGTGCGCGCCGTCGTCCGGAGGACGGCCGGCGCCATGCGCGTAAGGGCCGCCACCTCCGCTCCCGTGCGCGCGCGCGACGCGAGCCCTGCGCCGAGCGCCAGGGCCTCGCCGAGCATTCCCATCGTGAGCATCCCGCGCATGTTCCGGAGAGAGGCCTCACGCAGCGCCATGTTGCGATCCGCCGCCGAGATCTCGTGCCGGTGGTCGAGAAGGAATCGCTCCATCGCGAACATGTAGTCTGCATACGTCCGCCGGTTGGCGGACAGGCCGTCGTGTCCTCGCATGCAGCTGGTGAGAGGCTCCGCGATCACGCCGATCGGGAACCTGAGCGCGACGCGCAGGTGGAACTCGATGTCCTCGGCCGTGGGCAGCGTGACGTCGAAGCCTCCGACCTCGTCGAGGACCCGCCTGCGGAACAGGGCACACGACGGCGCGAGGGCGGGCTGCCGCAGGATGTACTTGAGCACGTCCCCGTCCTCGGGGATGAAGCGGCGGCGACGGAGAACGTCGTAGGCGTGACGGTCGCCGTCCATCTGGACGACGTCCGTGAGCACCATGCCGTAGTCCGGACGCGCCTCGAGGAACGCCACCTGACGAGCGAGCTTCTCGGGGGCCCACTCGTCGTCGGAGTCGAGGAGCGCGATGTACTCGCCGGAGGCCGCCGCCATCCCGTGATTTCGCGCGCCCGCGACGCCGAGCCGGTCGGTGCGGAGGATTCTCACAGCGTCGCCGTGCGACTCGCGCAGCTGCTCCGCAGTGCCGTCGCGCGACCCGTCGTCGACGACGATCACCTCGTGCGGCTCATGCGTCTGACTCAGCGCGGAGCGTACGGCGATGACGACATCGTGCCGCCGGTCGAACGTGGGAATGACTGTGCTGACGAGCGGAGACACGGCTCTCTAGTGTACACTCGGTTCCGTGCTCGACGAGGCTGTCAGAGAGCTACGCGACGGAGTGAAGCGCCTCGCGCAGAGCGCGGGCGGGCTTCGCGGCTATCACCGGCTGCGCAACAAGCGACGGCTCACGGTGCTCACCTTTCATCGCGTGCTCCAGCGGTCGGATGCACGCTGGCCGGACGCAGACAAGGAGTGGAGCCTCACGGTCGACGAGCTCGCGTCCTGCGTGGAGTTCGTTCGCGAGCACTACACCGTGATCTCGCTCGATCAGCTCCTCGACGCGCGGCGACGCGGCGCGAGCCTACCGGAGCACCCGGCGCTCCTCACGTTCGACGACGGGTGGGCCGACAACGAGGAGCACGCCCTCCCCGTCCTCGAGGCCGCGAGCGTACCGGCCGTCATCTTCGTGTCCGGCGACGCGGTGGGCCGACATGCCCCCTTCTGGCGCGAATCGCTGCGCGCGGCCTTCGTCGGCGGGCGCATCGACGACGAGATCTGGCGCGCATCGTGGGGCGGCGTGGCCGTCACCGCGCCGCCGCGCGACGCCGCGACACTCGAGCGATTGCTCGACGAGCTGTCGAAGCTCTCGCGCGCGCGGCGCGAGGCGCTCCTCGCGCCGTGGCAGCCTCGGCTGGAGGACGGCCGGCGCCACATGCTCACCGCCGATCAGCTACGTCGTCTGCGTGACCGCGGCGTGGCGGTGGGCGCCCACGGCCGGACGCACGAGCCCCTCTCACGCTGCGAGGACCTCGAGGACGAGCTCACCCAGCCGCGTCGTGTTCTCGGCGAGCTCCTCGGCGAATCGATCTCGACGCTGGCGCTCCCCCACAGCCGCTTCACGCCCGAGGTGCTCCGGCGCGCCGCCCGATCCGGCTACGAGCTGGTCTTCACCGGCGAGCCCCAGCTCGCGCCGGTCCGCCCCGTGCCGTTCGCCATCGGCCGCGTCCCGATCACCCCCGGCGCGATGATGGACGATCGCGGCCGCTTTCGCCCCGAGCGCCTGGCCCTCCACCTCTTTCGAAGAAGGCACCTGTCCGCATGGCTCTGATCCAGCGCTTGCGAAGCCGCGTTCGCGAGAGGGCACGTCGCACGTGGATGAAGTTCGCGCTGCGCGGCATCCGACAGAACGACGCGCACGGGCGCCTCGATCGCGCGTACACCGTCACCGACCCGTGGCACATGAACGCTACGAGGGAGCAGTTTCGGATGGCCGAAACGAACCGTCTCATCCAGGCTCATGTCGGCGAACGGTTCGGACGGGTGCTCGAGATCGGCTGCGGCGAGGGCCACCAGAGCGAGCACCTCGCGCGTCTCGCCGACGCACTGACGGGCCTCGACGTCGCCCCCAAGGCCATCGAGCGCGCGCGTGTTCGCCTGCCGTCGGCGACCTTCCTCGCGGGCGATCTCCTTGCCCAGCCGTGGGCGAGCGAGCGCGGTCGGTACGATCTGGTGACCGCCTGCGAGGTCCTCTACTACATGAGCGACGTCCCCCGGTTCCTCCGCACGATCGACGAGCTCGGCGGCGCGTGTCTCGTGACCTACTTTGCTCCAGCCGCGCGGATCTGTGAGGCCCCGATCATGGCGATGCCGGGGGCGAGGCAGGCGCGGTTCCGTCACGAGGACACCGAGTGGGTCGCAGCATGGTGGACGGGCGCCGCGCGGCGCGGCTGATCGAGAGCGTCTGGGGCGCCGCGCCGACTCCGTGGGCGCATCAACTCTGGTAGAGTCCGCCGACCGTGTCGTCGCGAGCGAAGCATCTGGCGAACGTCGTCGTTGGGCAGCTCAACACGATCATCGCGATGGCGGGCTCGCTCATCGTCACCCCGGCGGTGCTCCACGGGCTCGGTGACTCGGGCTACGGAGGCTGGCTCCTCATCAACTCGTTCATCGGGTACATGCGGTTCCTCGACCTCGGCGCCACGACCGGCACGGTGAAGTTCGCAGCCGGCGCGCTGAAGCGCGACGACAAGGACGACCTCGCCGCAGTGCTGAACACGTCCGCGGCGATCTTCATGAGCGTCGGCGCGGCGGCGATGCTGGCGACGGTGGCGCTCGTCGGGATCCTGCCACGCCTCTACCCGAGCATCGCGACCGACCAGATGGGCGTCATCCTGATGCTCGGCGGCGCGATGACGATCGAGATGGCCTTCCGGCCGTTCGTCGCGACGCTCCGGATGCGCTCGCTCTACTACGTCTACGACGCGATCGAGATCGGCACCTACTCGACCTTCAAGTTCGGGCTCGTCATCTATCTCGCTCACACGAACGCGCTCTCGTACAGGAGCCTTGCCCTCCTCACGCTCGGCGAGACGCTCCTCCGTCTCGTGATCGTGCTCGTCGCGGCGATGGTGGTGTCGCCTGCGGCACGGCGCATCAACCCGCTCCGCGCGCGCCGGAACATGGTGCGGAAGATCGCGGGCATCGGAGCCGCCATCTCGATCATCATGATCGCCGATGTCGTGCGCTTCCAGCTCGACGCGGGCGTGATCGGCCTCTTCAAGCCCGAGAGCCCCGAGAGCATCGCCATCTACGGCCTCGGCGCCCGCCTCGCCAGCATCGCCAACGCGGTGATCGGCGTGATCGCCGGGGTCCTCGTCCCGCGCTTCTCCGGGCTCTTCGAGACGGGCGACAAGGAGGGAGAGCTGGGCCTCCTCCGCCGGGCAAGCCAGTTCACCGGCCTCGCGTGTGCGCTGGTGCTCGTGAATCTCGCGGTGCTCGGGCCCCACTTCCTCGCGCTCTGGCTCAAGAAGCCATGGGCACCGACGAGCGGGCGCGTTCTCCTCATCCTCCTCCCCGCCTACTACGTCTCGCTGCTCGCGTTGCCGAGCCGGATCATGCTCCTCGGGCGCGGCAAGCTGAGGGGCGTCACGATCCTGGTCGTCGGAGAGGCCATCGTGAACCTCGTCCTCAGCATCCTGCTCATCGGGCCGCTCGGGGTCATCGGCGTGGCGATCGGGACCGCGCTCCCGCTCGCGTTCTTCCAGGGCGTCCTCTACCCGGCGCTCCTCCACAAGGAGACCGGTCTCGCTCCCGCCGCGTACTGGCGGATGCATGCGCCGGCGCTCGGCGTCGGCGCCGCCTATCTCCTCCTGATCGGTGCGCTCGCGGCCGTCCCGCTCGAGACCTACGCGCGCTTCGCGATGATCTGCTCCGGCACCGTCGTCGTGTTCGTTGCCCTCACCCTCGCGCTGGTTCCTGCGGCACGCGCAGAGCTACAGAAGCGGCTCGCCGGACTGCGGCGCGGGCGCGCTCCGTCGCTCTGATGCGACCTCGATGAGGGCGGGGTCGATCGTGCCGGCCCCGTAGACCTGCCGGTAGTAGCGGAGGAACTTGGTGACCTTCGCGTCGGGGTCGTCGAGGTCGAGATATGCGCGCCGGTTCTTGCTCGGCACGTCGGAGATCAGGTTTCGCACGGCCCAGGAGTCGATCGCCACGGGGTCGCGTCCAGCGATCACGGTCCGCTTGCGGACACAGGTGGCCGCCGAATGGCGGATGTCCTCGCCGGCCGGAAGCACCGCGGGCTCGAAGGCGACCCACTCCGCGACGGTGAGGACGAGGTCGGGAGCACGAACTTCACGCGCGAACTGGGCGAGCGGCCCGGCCATTCGCCATGTCGCGCTTGGGCTACCCCGACCGAAGTAGTGGACCGACGAGTAGCCCCGAACGAGCGGGTGCGTGCCGAGCGCGCCGGCGCTCATGTCGACGACTCCCATCGTCGATTTGCACGCACCGGTGAAGCCCGTCGAGCCGTGCTCGTTCGCCGTGGTCATGTTGATCCACACGAGCTTTCGGCCGGCCGAGACGAGCCTCCTTCCTTCGCGGCGCTTCACGCCGCCCCTCAGGTCGACGACGAGCCCCGTGCGCGGCGAAGTGAAGCGCGGCCATGTGAGCGGCGTCCTGGCCGCGTCGACCCAGCTCTTCTCCAGACGAAACGTGCGGCTGAAATCCCAGTGGTAGCCGTCGCGGGTCTCCCCGGGCTCGATCGGGCCGCGCCCGTCGCCGCCATAGACCCCCGCCGTGTGCCCCGGGTCGTGCCACGCGTCGCCGGAGAGGGCGCTCTCGCCGGCATCGACGAGACCGACGAAGCTGACGGGCGCATTGTGCTCTCGGAAGTGAGGGATGAGGTCGCCGAGCTTGTTCCAGCCGGGGACGTCGACGTTGCGTTCGGACGGACGCACCCATGCGCGCGAGAGCCCGGAGCCGTCCGCGAGCCGAAAGTGAGTGTTCTCGAAGACGATGATCTCGCCCGTGAAGCCCCTACGCTCGAGGAGGTGCTCGATCACACGCCTCACGGCGGCGACGTTCGTCATCCCCTGATTCCACCACTGCGCGCTGACCTTGAGGATCACGACGTCGTCCGCCCCGACGATCGCCTCGATACCCCCGAGGTCGCTCAGCACGGCATCGACGTTTGCCGTCGGAGAGCCGTCCCTTGCGACGTAGATCCGCGAGTGTTCGCGGACGCCGTCGTGCGGGACGAGGGGTGGCGTCGCCACGAACGACGGAAGCTGCGTGAGGGCGGCGAGCTTGTTCCTCACCTTCCGCGCCGCTCGAGAGGCGAGGTCGACACCACGAGCCCCGGTGCTCACACGACCTCCGCTTCCGTGGCGCGACGGATCCCTTCACGGACGCCGACGCGAGGCTGCCAGCCGAGGAGCTGCGCTGCGCGGTCGCTCCGGTAGTGGAGCTTCGCCATCGCCGACTGCAGGCGGTAGAGCGCGATCGGCGATGACCTCCCGAGCGCGCCGAGCGGGAGCTCGCTCAGCCTCCCGAGCGCGAAGACGACCTGGCGCGGGACCTTGAGGACCGGCGCCGAGCCCCCTGCGAGCGCGAGCACCTCCGACTGCGTGAGGGTCGTGCCGTCGATGATCTGAATGACCTCGCCTCGCGTGAGGCCCTTCTCGATCGACGCCATGACCGCGTCGACGACGTCGTCGATGTAGACGAGCGGAAGCTCGAGGCTTCCGTCGCCGAGCACGAGCCATCGTGCGCCGGCCCGGCGCGCGACCGCGCCGTTCACCAGCGGAATGCCGCCGCCGAAGATCTGCCCGGGCCGCAGGATCACGCAAGGCAACCCGTCCTTCGCAGCCGCGCTCACCTTGCGCTCCGCCTCGAGCTTCGCGCGCGTGTAGGCGCCACGCTCGTCGGCGCGCGGCTCGAGCGCCGCGGCCTCGGAGACGACCGGCTTGCCCGACGAGCCCGCCCAGTCGATGACGGACATCGACGAGATGTGTACGAGCTGGCGAACATGGTGCTTCTTGCACGCGTCGATCACGTTCTGGGTCCCGACGACGGTGCCGCCGAGGTGCTCCGACCAGCCCCCCTTCATCGAGGCGCCGACGTGGATCACCGTCTCTGCGCCTGCGATGACGTCGTCGACGGCATCCGGGTCGCCGAGGTTGCCGAAGCGATACTCCACCCCCGGGATCGGCTGGTCGGGGAAACGACGAACGAAGACGCGGACCTTCTTCCCTTCCGCGACGAGGCGCTTCACGACGGCGGAGCCGAGCGACCCGGAGGCCCCGGTGACGACGAGCTGCACCTTCTCGGCGCGCGGGAATGCGGCGAGCCGCTTCGCGTGATCGACGTCGGCGGCGCGCGCGATCTGCTCCACGAACGGGACGATCGCGAGGGCCTCGGCAGCGGAGACTGGCGGAGCGATGCCGGCATCGAGACGGCGGTAGAAGACGTCGACGAGCGGCCGAAGTGAATCGCTGACTGCGTCGAGGAGGCGCTCGGCCGCCTTCGGGAGCGGCGTCGAGGAGCGCCGACCCGCGAATGTCGCGAACAGGTCCACGCGGAGCACCGCGCGCGTCCCGCGGATGACCAGCTGACTCTGCGTCGGCTTCACGTTCCACGTGAGCTGGAGCTGACCGCGGCCGCGCTCGCAGCGTACGTGCGTCCGCCATTCGTCGTAGGCGAGATTCGGGTCTCCGCCGAGGCTCCTCCACTCCCCCTCGACCGTCTGGATCGGCCCGAGCAGCTCCTCGAAGAGAGCCATGCAGGGGGTCGCGAGATCGCGATAGGCGTAGCCGGCGCTGCGGTACCAGGGCGGGAGCCGGCCGCCCTCGTAGGTCGGGTATTCGGCCCCGCGCAGGATGTCGACGGCGACGATGTCGCCGAGCGAGCCGGCGCGCACGGCATCGAGCGCGCGCTTCACCTGCCGGTCCTCGGACTCGCCGCGGCGTCGTCGACGATCCGGAGGACGGCAGCGACGCGCATGGGCCAGGTCTCGGCGAGCATCGCAGCGGATCGTTCCTTCCTTCGCTCGAGCGAGTCCGTCTCGAGCGCTCGCTCGACCGCGGCGATGAACGCGGGGGCGCCGTCGGCGATCGAGCAGAAGCGCTCGTAGCGACGGACCTCGGGCACCGGCGTCGACACCACCGCGAGCCCGGCCGACAGGTACTCGCGGAGCTTGATGGGGTTGACGAACTTCATCCGCTCGTCGATGCGATAAGGGATGAGACCGACGTCCATCCCCTTGCAGTAGGCCGGGAGCTCCGCGTGCGCCTTGCGGCCCAGGAGATGCACGTTGGTAAGGCCGCTGACCAGGCTGACGTCATCGAGCTGCTGGCCGAGCAGCGCGATGCTCCAGCTCGGACGCGCGCGCGCGACCTGCGCGATCAGGTCGAGGTCGACCCAGTCACGGAGCGTCCCGTAGAAGCCGAGCACGGGACGCGGGAGCGCTGCGATGTCCGCGGGGACGACCGTCGCATCGTCCATCGCACGTGCGAAGAGCGCGTGGTCGACGCCGTGAGGCGCGAGGTGCGTCGCCGGGTTCTGGGCACGCTTTCGCTCGGCGAGCTCGGCGTTGATCGCGAAGACGCAGTCGACCTTCGCGAGGAGCGCTCGCTCCGCGGCGACGGTCTCCTCTCGGTCGAGGTACGAGAACATCGACCATTCGTCGACGCAGTAGTAGACGGCGAGCGATTCACCGAGCGCACCCACGTAGTCCGCGACGTTGGGGAGGAACGTCCAGAGGTGGAATTCGCCGAGCCCGAGCCGGCGCCGCAGGACGCCGATGGTCGCGCGGAGGATCGCCCGGTTCACCCGACGAACGGCGCCGCTGTGATGCATCGGGATCGCGAACGGGGAGAAGACCCAGAGATCGTTTTCCACGTTGACCGGCCCGCGAGCGAACTCGCCGAGCTTCCGACGAATTTTGCCCAGGTCACGCGCGCTCGAGAGCTTGGGCGTACGCGTCCCCACGGAGTTCAGCCAGAGCACGCGGCGGCTCTTGGCAAGCTCGCGAAGGACGTGGTGGTTCGACGTCGGGTCTTCGTGCCAGTCCTTGGCGAACGCGATGATTGCAGGCGCTCTCAAAGCGGCCTGCACGCTACCACGCGTCGAACGGCTGGAAATGGTGCCGAATGTCGCCGCCGAACGCGCGTCGCAGGCCGCCCGCAGGCCACAAAAACCGAAAAGTCCCGAGTGGCTTTCGCCTCTCAGGACCAGTCGGGGCGAGAGGATTCGAACCTCCGACCCCTAGACCCCCAGTCTAGTGCGCTAACCAGGCTGCGCTACGCCCCGGGCCTGTCACGCCCTCCTGCTAGGGAGAGGCAACGAGGGGACCCTACTCCGAGGCCAGCTGTGGAGCAAGGACCTTTGCCGGAGGCCATTCGCGGAGGCGCCGGTTGGCGTGCTGCAAACGTCCCGAGCGAGGACTTCGTGAGATACGCAGCAGAGCCGTGCACGCGCGCCACGGGGAGCGGCGGCATGCGACGTGCGTTCGGTTCCCGCGGGGGCTCGCGAGCTGGGTTCGCGGGCGGAGGGGGATCACATGACGACTACGGAGAGCTGCGCATCGCCTGCAGCGGTCGCGCCTGAGGCGTGCGGCGCCGCGGGGCACGAATGACACTGCAGCGGCTGACCAAGGAGGAGCCGGCGGACACGGCCGTGTCGCGGACGTCCTTGCGCGCCAAGGCACTGATGACGAACGAGCGCCTCAGGACGCTCACGCCGCGCGACCGGCCGGACCATCACGCCGCTCGAGACGACGGGGCGGAGGCGGCGCTCCGCGCGACGGGCACCTTCGAGACGCTCCTCGGCGAGCTCACACGTCTCCTCTCCATGAGCTTCGACTACACCGCTTCACTCCAGGAGCTCACGCGCGTCGTCGCGGAGCGGCTCGACTGCGGTTGTGTCGTCGACCTGCTCGAGCCGCACGGCCGCGTGAGGCTCGCCACCGTGCCGGAGTGCGGCGAGACCCTGTCGAGTGAGTCGCTCGCGCCCCTGGTCGCCGACGTGGTCGCTCGACGCCGCACGGCCGCCGCAGCGGTGGACGAGGCCGCGCTCGACGGCAAGAAGCCGCGCCCCGTCGCCACACGCGCCCTGCACGAGACCGGCTCTCCGTGGATCGTGTGCGCTCCGATCGCGACCGAGGACGGCGAGGTGCTCGGCGCGCTGACCCTGTTCGGAGGCATCCTCGGCGGATACGTGCCGCGACAGCTCGCCCGGGAGCTCGGACTGCGGGCGGCCGCGGCCGTCCGGAACGGGCGGCTCTATGCCTCGGCGCTTCTTGCCGCGAAGGAGCGACAGCGAGTCCTCTCGCTCGTTGCCCACGAGCTGAAGAATCCTCTCGGGGTGATCCTCATGGGGACGGTGCAGGCGCTCGACGGGATGAACACCGACGGTGGCGTGACGCAGCGTCGCGAGCTCGAGGCCATCCACCGCTCCGCCAAGCGCATGAAGAAGCTCGTGGGCGATCTGCTCGATCTCGCGTCGATCGATGCGGGCAAGCTCTCCGTCAAGCCGGCGCCGTGCGACATGGCGGCCGTCATCGCCGGAGCGCTCGCAGACGTCGCATCGGGCGCCGAGGCGGCCGGCGTCGAGGTCACCAACGAGCGCATCCCCGGCATCCCCGAAGCCTGGGCCGACGGTGACCGCGTCGGTCAGGTGCTCGTGAATCTCGTGTCGAATGCGATCAAGTTCGCCCCGCGCGGCGGTCGGGTGCGGGTCCGTTGCGCGCCGGTCGACCACACCGAGATCGTGGTGGCGGTCGAGGACAGCGGGCGCGGGATCGCACCGGGCGACCTGCACCGCATCTTCGACCACTTCTGGCAGGCTGCCGACACCGCCGAGCTCGGCTCCGGCCTCGGGCTGGCGATCTGCAGGTCGATCATCGAGCTCTCGGGCGGTCGCATCTGGGCGCAGAGCACCGTCGGCGTGGGCACCACCGTGTACTTCACGCTCCCGGCTCACACGGCATAGACGCGGCGGAAGGCGGCAGCGTGGCACGCCGCTCGGCGACGCGCCTCCACCGCTCCGCCCTCCCCCCTCGCCCTCAGGCAGAGACCTCGACCGCGACGGGCGGCGTTTGCGCACGCGCGTACTTCACCCGCGTCGCGCCGCGTGGCTCCGTGCTCGCGGCGTCGAGGGCCCGCCGGATGGAAGACACGCTGGGCGCGCGCTCGATGCGCTCGTCGATGACGTACCCGCGCGCGAGCAGCCCGATCGGCGCGACGGCGCCGGGCCTCGTCTCCACGTCGCGGTCATCGATACGCACCGTCGGCGACCCGCGAAAACGGCGGGCGACGGCGTCGACGAAGGTCTCGACGAGGATCAGGCGAACCTCGACGTCGAGAGAATCGTCACGGAGCGATAGCGCATGACGCACCCGCTCCACCGCCAGCGGCAGGAACCGGCAACGCTCCGTGTACAGGATCTCGATCACGTGTCTCTTCGTCATGTCGTCTTGCCCCCAAGGCTTCGATCCCGTCGTTGCGACGGAGCCGCGCCGCCTTACACGAATCGTGCCGCGTGCCGCTTGAACATCCTTTACGGGAATCCCCCACACGCGCCAGTTGGCGGCCAACCGGTGTCCACTCCATTGCACAGTGCAAAGGCGCCACGCGTGCGCGGTACGCATTTCGCAAACCGCGCTGCATGGAAGCCAGGCTAGCCTCCCAGTGTCCGGGGGGACTTTAGAATGCAGGACCGATTCATCCTCGTGGTCGATGACGACCCCGAGATGGCGCGTTGTATTGCGGATGCACTGACCGCCGAGCGTTGCCGCTGCGAGATCGCGGCGAACGGAGAGGCGGCTCTCGCCGCGTGCCGCCAGCACGAGTTCGACGTCGTCGTCAGCGACATCCGCATGGGCGGCATGGACGGCGTCGAGCTGATGACCCGCCTACGGCACGTGCAGTCGGACCTGCCCGTGATCTTGATGACTGCCGAGGGCTCGATCGCCTCCGCCGTCGAGGCCGTGAAGCGCGGAGCGTTCGAGTACATCACGAAGCCGTGCAACTCCGTCGAGCTCCGACGCATCGTGGAGCAGGCGGTGACGTCGCGCGTGCGCGTCGAGCGCATGCCGCCGTCGCGCCGGCTCCTGCCGATCGGGACCGAGGAGCTGGTCGGCGACAGCCCGGCGATGCGTGGGCTGCGCGCACGGATCGAGCTCGTCGGCGCGGCGTCGTCGCCGGTGCTCGTCGTCGGCGAGACGGGCACCGGCAAGGAGCTCGTCGCACGCGCGATCCACGCGAGCAGCCCGCGCCGCTCGCGTCCGTTCGTCACGGTCAACGCCGCGGCGATCCCCGAGACGCTCCTCGAGAGCGAGATGTTCGGGCACGTTCGCGGCGCTTTTACCGGGGCCACGCAGGCTCATCGTGGGCTCCTCGCCGAGGCGGACGGCGGAACGCTTCTCCTCGACGAGATCGGCGACATGCCGCTCGGCCTCCAGTCGAAGCTCCTGCGCGTGCTGCAGGCCGGTGAGATCCGCGCCGTCGGCGGAGACCGCGTCCAGCGCGTCGACGTCCGTATCGTCGCCGCGACGCACCGCAAGCTGCCCGAGCTGGTGAAGGAAGGACGCTTCCGCGACGATCTCTACTACCGCCTCAACGTCATCACGCTGAGCGTGCCGCCGCTACGCGCCCGGGCGGCGGACATCCCCCTGCTCGCGCAGAGCTTCCTCGCGCGCGCACGTGAGCGCGCACCGCAGTCGCCGGTCGCCGCGATCAGCGGGGAGCTCCTCGAGCTGCTCTGCCACGGAAGCTGGCCGGGCAACGTGCGTGAGCTCCAGAGCACGATCGAACGTCTCGTCGTGCTCGCGATGACCGACAAGCTCGAGCCGCGTCATCTGGCCCTCGTCGACGAGGAGCTCATGCCGCCGACCAACGGCGCCGGCGCCAACGGCGTGCGGCAGCCGGTCGAGCTGTGCGGCATCGACGAGCTGGTTCATCGTCACGTCGATGCGGTGCTCGCCCACACCGAGGGCAACAAGGCGCGCGCCGCTAAGATCCTCGGCATCGACCTGTCCACGCTCTACCGCTGGCAGCAGAAGTGGCAAACCTGAGGACAACTCTCGGGTTTTCCCTTTGCGAATCAGGCCGTCCCCGGTGCGTCGCATGAACCTCTGCGATCAACGGCCGTCGCACCGCAGGACACGGGCAATTTGCAAATTGCATGGTCAGTGTTCGCAAATAGCCACTAACGCAACGTTCTTCCGAACCCGCATTGACGCAACGCGACGCGAGCGGTATCCCGATCCGTACTGCGACGGGCTCGCAGGACCGGCCCGGGGGGGCCTCAGAAATGACGGAAACCGGACGACACGAGCGATGCGTGGACGCATGGCTTGCCGCTCGCTTCGCGCGCGGCGCAGACGAAGAAGGCGGACAAGAAAAGTTGCTGCTCGGAGGCCTGCGGGCACTCTGGGATCGCGCGAGACCTAGTCTCGGCGACGTCACCCTCGCGACCATCTTCCGGCGCGCCATCCACACCGCGGAGCGACGCCACCGAGACCTCGAGCAGCTCGGTCTGCGTGTGAGCGACCGCGGCGCCATCGAGCTCACGAGCGCGTCCGCACCGCGAGTCGATCTCCACGACGCCGTGGCCTGCGCGATCGTCGAGGTCCTGCGCGCCGTCTCGCGCCTCACCGCTGACGGGCTCACCCAGCCGCTGCACGCGGCGCTCGCCTCGGCGATGGGCGACGACCCACGGGCCCTCGTCTTGCTTCGGCCGCCCGGCGCTCGTTGCGATGGTCGCGACGAGAGAGGTGCACCATGAGCCCCGGGGAGCACGCAGCCGCAAGCCGCACGGAGGGCGAGCCGCGGAAGAGCGACTCGGGGATGTGGCCGCGCCTGGTCATGCCAGACGCCGAACGGGTAACCACCCCGACGTCCCCGCCACCCGAGGTCGCCGCGATGGTCGAAGTCGGCGAGCTGCTCCGCAGCGCGAGCACTCCGCGCGACGTGTTCGCGCACCTGGTCGAGATCGTCGACCGCGTCATGCCCGCGCGCGCGATCGCGCTGGCGCCCGCACCGAGGAGCAGCGAGCCGCTCGTGTGGACGCGCGGCTCCACCGGGCTTGCGCCCGTCCAGGTCGCGACCTTGGCCGAGGCGATCCTCGACTACTTCCAGGACGACGCCGAGCTCGACGAGATCGAGCGCGAGCTCGACCCGCCCCAGCAGCAGTGGCTCGCCCTACCCGTCGCCGCAGACGACGGCACGATCATGGGTCTCTTCGCGGTCGCGCCCGAGGACCCGATCGACGAGGCCAAGGTCGCCTTCGTCGCGTCGGTCGCGGGGCACCTCGCCGGCCTCTTTGCGCGAGCCGAGCAGCTCCGCCACGTCTTCGCGGCACGCGAGCATGCCGAGTGGCTCGCGCGCACGAGTGACCTCCGTTTCATCGAGGAGCGACGCGCCCGCACCGCGGCGGAGCGCTCGGCGCGTTCACTCCGCACGGCGTCCGACGCGACGGCGGTCCTGCTGTCGACCTTCGACTACCGCTCGGCGCTCCGGCAGGTCGCGCGCATCGTGGCGACCGATCTCGCGAGCGGCTGCGTGATCGACGTCGAGGAGGAGCTCGGCATCGAGCGCGTCGCGCACGTCCCGGCGCACGCCGAGGGCGTCGTCGCCACCGGGCTCTCGGACCTCGTCGGCAACGTCATCCGCTACCGGAGCGCCGTCGCCACGGCGCGGGTCTCACCGAGCGTCCCCGACGGCGACGCGCGCTCGCGGGTCGTCGCCTCGCAGGCTCGCCGCGCGCTCGGCGTCGACTGGATCGTCTCGGTGCCGGTCTCGACCGACGGCGCCACCGTGCTCGGCGTTCTGACCATGTTCGGCTCCAAGCCCGAGCACGCACCGGTGCCCATCGCCGTCGTCGAGGAGCTCGCCCGGCGCGCTGCGCTCGCGATCGAGAATGGCCGACACTACGTGGCGGCGGTCGAGGCCGCACGCCAGCGCGACCAGGTCCTCTCGATGGTCTCGCACGATCTCAAGAACTCGTTCTGCGTCATCCTCATGAGCGTCGCTCGAGTCCTCGAGTCGATGCCCGCCGTCGAGGGCCGCCCGCGCGGCCGGTCGCAGCTCGAGCTCATCGAGCGCTCCGCGCGACGCATGATGAAGCTCGTCGCCGACCTCCTCGACGTTGCGGCGATCGACGCCGGCCGCCTGTCGATCACGCCGCGACCGGTCGCCGTCCGCGAGCTCGTCGTCGAGGTCTTCGAGGAGCTCTCCGCGCAGGCGAAGGCCGTCGGCGTCGAGCTCACCTGCGAGGTCCCCGACGACCTTCCGCCCGCGCAGGCGGACGCCCATCGCGTGACGCAGGTCCTGACGAATCTCGTCGGCAACGCGATCAAGTTCACCGCGGCGGGAGGGAGCGTGACCGCGCGCGCCTCGGTCGTCGAAGGCAACGCGGTCGCGGTCACGATCGCCGACACCGGCGTGGGCATCCCGGCCGCGCACCTCGAGCACGTCTTCGACCGTTTCTGGCAAGGCCCCACCGGCAAGGCAGGCTCGGGCCTCGGGCTCGCGATCTGCCGCGGCCTGATCGAGCGTTCCGGCGGTCGCATCTGGGCGAGAAGCGCGCCTGGCCTCGGCACCACGATGACGTTCACGCTGCCCCTCGGCAGCGCGTGAGCGGCCAGACCTGAGCGACGCTCAGGGCCTCGGAGCGGGCGGAGGAGGAGGGGGCGGTGGCGCCCCCGCGTCCTTCGTCCCCGCAGCCGGGCCGCCGCCGGCAGCGCCGCTCGCGGCGCCCGTGGCCGGCGCGGTGACACCGCCGCGCGAGATCTCGACCTTGTCGATCGTGATCTCCTGAACCGGTCGATCGCCCGGCTCGGTGGGCGTGTTCGCGATCGCGTGCACCACGCTGACGGGCGCGCATTCGCCGAAGATGGTGTACGAGCGATCGAGGTGCGGTGCGGAGGCGTCCGTGATGAAGAACTGCATGCCGTTCGTATCCGGTCCGCGGTTCGCCATGCAGAGCAGCCCGGGGCGATCGTGCTTGCTCCCGTTGCCCGTCCAGAGCTCGTCCTTGAAGACGTAGCCGGGCTCGCCCCTGCCCGTCCCTTGCGGGTCTCCGCCCTGGACCATGAAGCCCTTGATCACGCGGTGGAACGTGGTGCCGTCGTAGGCAGCGCGCGTCACCCAGCGCCCCTTGTCCTTGAACGGGCGGGTGCCGCGCGCGAGACCGACGAAGTTGGCGACTGCGATGGGCGCCTTCTCGTCGAACAGCTTGCAGCGGAGGTCGCCCTTGCTCGTCTTGATCGTCGCGACGAGCGGGCCCGTCGCCGGGAGGCCGACGACGGCCTGCGGCAGCGTGAACGAGCCGTGCATCGGATCGGGGCCCGCGTCGGCCGGCGGCGGCACGTCCTCCTCGACCGGCTTCGCGGGCTCGGCGACGGCCGCACGCGGACGCGAGCGCCCCGTCGACTCCGACGCCGGGGTCTGGGCCATCGTGAGCCCCGCGTCGCCGCGCACGCCGCCGACGATGATCTTCTCGTCGGGAGTCCTCGGACCGTCGGTGGGACCGGAGCCGCACGCCGCCAGGAGCGACAGCGAGACGGCAGAGGCAGACAGCAAGGACGGCAGGGGGCGCGGAAGCGACATCGCGCGCATCCTATCGCCGCGCGACCTCGCGCGCGAGGGACTTCCCATCGCCGTTCGCATCGATCCAGACGGCCCCGCTCATGGCCCACGGCGCGATCTCGCGGTCCTCACCGCCGAACATCGGCCGCATCGGGCGCGTTCCGCTCACGATCACGACGAACGCGTCGTCGACCGTCGCGCGCACGGTGAACGTGACGTCTGCCTCGAGTGCGCCCGCGGGTCCCACCTTCGGAGCGAGCACGACCGAGGCGGGCGTGAGCACCTTGCCGCTCGCCGCGAGACGGAGCTCGGCGTGATCGAAGGCGACGAACGGGGCGCTCGAGACATGGACCTTCACGTCGACGAGGCCGCCCCGCGCCGCGGCGATGCCGCCGATGCCCACGCCGTTCGCGGTCACCCGCATGAAGGGACCGTTGGTGAGGATCACGTCGCGCCTCTCGCGCACCGTGCGCACGAGGTCGTCCGTTCGCGATGCGTCCCAGGCGTCGAGCGCGTCGTCCTTCGTGACGCGAACGTAGGTCCGCGGGAGCCCGGCCTCCTGGCCGATGATGCCGTGCGTGTCGGTGTCGGCGATCGGGGTGACCGGATGGCTCGTGCGGAGGAGGGCGAGAAAATCGTCGAGCACCTTCGTGCGCGCCTCGACGTTCCGGCCGTTCCATACCTCGAGCGCGTCGAACGCGGCGTCGTATCCGGCGCCGGTGCCCCCGCGAAAGAGCGGCGCGCCTCCGCGCGGCAGGCTCGCGTCGGGCGCGAGCGGAAACACGTTCACGTGGCCCCAGGGCTTCTTGCTGGCGTCGGTCGTCAGCTCGGCGCCGGGGACCGAGACGAACAAACGCGACATGCCCAGCTCGCGGACGATCGGCGCGAGGTCGGCGACCACGTTGTGCTCGCTCGCGACGGCGACCTCGACGCCCTCTGCGGCATTGGCGAGGACGCGGTCGCGCATGCCGACCGAAGCGTCGGCGCTCAGGATCGTGTGCTGGTGAAAGTCCGTCGCCACGTATCCGGAGGTGTCGACGACGCGCCGGAGGGCGGAGCTCACGGTGCGCAGCTGCCCCGCCGTGAGCGTGACCTCGGAGGTCTCGGCGCCGTACTCGGGCCCCCGCGTGAACGTGAGCCGGTACTTGCCCGGCGCGAGCGCGACCTCGCCGACGTTCGCGAGGAGCTGGTTCTTCGCGGGTCCGGTCACGTGCGCTGGGCCGAGGTCGGGCGTGGGCGTGCCGCCGAGCCCCTCGATGGTGATCTTGCACGGCAACCTCGCGACGACCTCGGCGCCGGAGGCGTCCTTCTCCGTGCATGATGCATCGAGCCGCGCGACGTCGGTCACGACGACCGTGGCCTTCGCGACCGACCCCTTCGTCACCTTCGCGACGACGCCCGCCCCGGCGATGCTCCGGCGACCGGCGCTGGGCGCGAAGGAGAGGGTCCACACGCCGGGCGGGAGCTCTCCGCCGAACGTCGTCTCCTCCTTGGCGGCGACCATGCTCATCACCTCGGCGCCGGCGGCGGTCGAGATCACGACCTTGGCGCCGGCCGGCACGCGCACCGGCTTGCCCGCGGCATCGACGAGCGAGATCTCGAGGCCGCCGAGGTCGCCGGCCGACGCCTTGGTGAGCTCGCTCACGATGCTCGCCACGTCGGCGCGCTCGCCCACCGCGAAGACGCGCTCGTACGTCTCGCTCGCGCCGGCAGCGAGCGTCACGTTCTTCTTTTGCTCCGTGTTCGTCCAGGTGCCGCCGCTGACGGCGGCGATCTCGCCGTCGGGCGTGGTGATCGCGTAGCTCGTGAAGCGCCCCACGCCGCCGATGAACGGCCCCGACGACGGGCCCTTGAAGCCGACCGCCTTGCCGGGCGCGACCTTGTCGTTGCCGCCCCACTGGATGGCGTCACCGAGCGCCGGCAGGACGACCTCGACCTTGCCGGTGTTCTTCAGCGTCGTCGAGACGAGCAGCGCGCGGTCGGCGCCCGCAAGCCGATACTCGGTCGTGACCTCGAGCGATGGGTCGTGGAGCTCGCGCCCCTTTGCGACGACCTTCGCCTCACCCACCTCGAGGTCGGCGCCGTCGATCGACGTGTACACGCCCTGGCGTGGAAACGTCCCGAAGTACGTGAGCACCTGCCCGAGCTCGTCCTTGCGGAGGCGCGCGTCCGCGGCGTCGACGAGGTTTCCGCCCGACTCCGCGAAGCCGCCGCCGCCACCGAGCGCGTCGATGACGAAGACGACCTCGTCGTTCTCGAGGACCCAGTCGCCCACCTTGCCCGTCGCATTGGGGCCGCCGAGCTGCTCGCCGGGCTTCATCGGATGCGCACGCGCGCGAGACACCTGGGCCGGCTTCGGCTTCGGCTTCGGCGCGCTCGGCGCGCCGTGACCACGCATGTAGCCGAGGCGCGCATCGACCCCCGGAGCGACCGGGATCTGTGGCTCGCCGTTGGTCGGCTCCGGGCACGCGACGAGACCGGATGCGGCGAGGACCGCCAGGCAAGCAACAGAGCGGCGTCCCATGTGCCTGTTGGACCGCCGCGAGGCCCCGAGCTTGGGAGGCACCTCTCAGGACCGCAGGGATGCGAGGAAGCGCGCGAGCGCCTGGGCCTTCAGGACCAGGGTGGCCACCTCGATCTGCTCGTCCTTCGTGTGGAAGCCGATGCCGCGCGGGCCGAGGCCGTCGATGGACGCGATGCCCATCGCATGCGAGGTGCTGGCGTCGGACCCGCCGCCGATGAGCGCGGCCTCGCCGCTCCCGAGGCCCGAGGCCTTCGCAGCCGCGCCGTAGCTCTCCATGAGCCAGGCGCTCGCCTCGGTACGCTCGAGCGGGAGGCGGGCGATGCCCCCCTCGATCTCGATACGTGTACCTTGCACGGCTACGGCGCATTCGTCGGCCGCCTTGCGCAGCGCCTCGACGAGGGCTTCGCCGTCCGCGCGCGTCTCGAAGCGGAGATCGATGAGCGCCTCGGCGCGATCGGGGACGGTGTTCTTGCTCGTCCCGCCCGTGACCTTGCCGACGTTGACGGTGACGCCGCGCGCGTAGTCGGTGAGCCCCTGCGCGCGATCGACGAGCTTCGCGAGAGCCCACAGCGCATTGGCGCCCTCCTTGTGGGCGTTGCCGGCGTGCGCGGCCTTTCCGTGCGCGGTGACCGTCACCGCGCCGGTCCCCTTGCGGCGCGTGATGATGAGGTCGTTCTTCCGGCCCGCCTCGAACACGAGGGCGCCGCTCGCACCTTCGATCGCCTCCCTGATGACGCTCTGGCCCTCGGGCGAGCCGACCTCCTCGTCGGCGACGATGACGAGGCGGAGCGCCGGCAGCGCTCCCGCCTGAGCGAGCGCCTTCAGCGCCCACGCGACGACGACGAGGCCGCCCTTCATGTCGAGGACGCCCGGCCCGCGCGCGAGATCGCCGTCGCGGCGGTAGCCCTCGAACAGACCGGGCGGAAACACGGTGTCGAGGTGACCGACCAGCGCGATCGGCGGCTGCGCACCCGACGTTGGCGCACGCGAGCTCACGACGAGGTGATCGGCGAACTTCGAGCTCGCCACGCGCCGGGACTCGAGGCCCTCGATGGCATAGAGCTCCTCGAGCATCGCGCCGACCTTGCGACCGCCCTCGACATTCTCGGTGAACGAGTTGACCTCCACGAGCGCGGCGAGCGCATGCTCGAGGGGCTTGGCTTGCTCGGCGAGCCAGCGGGCTGCGTCGTCGGCACCTTTGTTCATCGCTGCGAGCTTAGCGGCGGCGACCGGAAACGGGGCGCCGGGCGCGTTCCAGAGGCGGGCCATGCCGCGCCGCGACAATTAACGTGCGTTCTGTAAAAACAGAACGTATAGTATTCGTAAGAACGGAGCGAAGACCATGGCCGCGCTACCGCACCCCAGGACGAGCGAGCACCCCTCGAACGAAGCACCGAAGTACGAAGGGCCGAGCTTCGGCTCCCCGGTCGCCGGAGGCGTCCGCGACGCGCGGCGCGACGACGAGAAGGTGCTCGTGAAGGAAGCGACCGTGGGTCGCCTCACCGAGGAGCGCCGCGAGCGAGTCCGGCTGGCAGCGACCGCCGAGATCCCGTGGTGGTACAGCCCGTGGGGTCACCTCGCCGCGACGACGGGGATCGCCGTCGTGGTCCTCGCGGTGAGCGCGGTGCAGCTCCTCCGCCTCGGCACGGCGCACTGGAGCGACTGGCTGGTCGTCCCGGCCGTCTTCCTGCTCGCGAACTTCTTCGAGTGGCGCGTGCACAAGCACGTGCTCCATCGGCGTCGGTGGCCGTTCGAGGTCATCTACGACAAGCACACGCCGATGCATCACATGATCTACATCGAGGAGGACATGGCCCTCCGCTCCACGAAGGAGTTCCGCCTCGTCCTCATCCCGGCGGCCGGCGTGCTGGGGATCGTCCTCGCGGCAGCCCCGATCGCGATCGCGCTCGGGCGCCTGTGGTCGGCCCCGGCGGGCTGGCTCTTCCTCGTCACGGCGAGCCTCTACATGGCGACGTACGAGGTGCTCCACCTCTGTTACCACGCGCCCAGCGAGAGCTTCATCGGGCGCCTCGCGTTCATCAAGGTGATGCGCGCTCACCACGCGAAGCACCACGACCCGCGCTTCATGCAGAAGTGGAACTTCAACGTCACGTTGCCGCTCTTCGACTGGATCATGCGGACCACCGCCCCGAAGACAGAGCGCTGATCGGACGCTAGGGCCTTTCGCGGCGAGGGCCACGGAGCTACCCTGCCCGGCCATGTCGAAGCGCTTCAAGGCAGCGGTGATCGGCGGCAGCGGCTACGGCGGAGGGGAGCTCATCCGGCGCCTCCTCCTCCACCCCCACGTCGAGCTCACGCGGGTCGCATCGGTCGACTTCATCGGTGAACCGCTGTCGGCCGCACACCCGAACCTCGAGGCCCTCACCGACCTGAAGTTCGAGGGCATCACGCCGGCCGAGGCCGCGGCCGGGATGGACATCGTCCTCCTCGGGCTCCCGCACAAGGTGAGCGCCACGAAGATGCCCGAGCTCATGGCCTCGGGCGCGCGCGTCGTCGACCTGTCGGGCGATTTTCGCCTCCGCGACGCCGCGCTCTACAAGAAGTACTACCACGCGGACCACCCCTGCCCGGAGCACCTCACGGACAAGTCGTTCGTCTACGGGCTGCCGGAGCTGAGCCGCGACGCCATCAAGCAGGCGAGGTACGTCGCGTCGCCCGGCTGCTTCGCGACGACCATCGAGCTCGCGCTCATGCCGCTCGCCCGCGCGGGCCTCCTCACGGGCGCCGTCGAGGTCGTCGGCATCACGGGCTCGTCGGGCAGCGGCGTCGTGCCGAGCGCAGGCACGCACCATCCGGTGCGCGCCGTGAACCTGCGCACGTACAAGCCGCTCGACCACCAGCATATCCCCGAGATCACCCAGACGCTCGCCGACGCGGGGGCGAAGGACGTGGTCATCCGCTTCGTCCCCGTGAGCGCACCGCTCTCGCGGGGCATCTTCGCGACGTGCTTCGCGCACATTCCGGAGAACACCACAGCTGACGAGGTTCGTGCACTCTACACGGACATGTACAAGCGCGAGCCGTTCGTGCGCGTCCCCGCGAAGCGCCTCCCCGAGGTGGCCGCGGTGAGCGGGACGAACTTCGCCGAGATCGGCATCCAGGTCGGCTCCGACGGCGCCGAGCCCGGCAAGCGTGTCGTGGCGTGCTTCGCCGCCACCGACAACCTGATCAAGGGCGGCGCGGGCCAGGCCATCCAGTCGATGAACATCATGCTCGGTGTCGACGAGCGCACCTCGCTCGAGGATCCGGGAGGCTGGCCGTGAGCCCCAAGGACACGAGCCGGCCGGTCGTCATCAAGCTCGGCGGAGAGGTCGTCCAGGGCCCGCACATGGCCGCGATCGCGGCGGACGTCGCCGAGATGCGCGCCGCCGGCGTGCCCGTCGTCATCGTGCACGGCGGCGGCCCGCAGGCGACCGAGCTCCAGAAGCGCCTCGGCCAGACGCCGAAGATCGTCGGCGGCCGGCGCGTCACGGATCAAGAGACCCTCGAGGTCATGAAGATGATCGTCGCCGGCAAGGTCAATGTCGACCTGTGCGCGGCGCTCATGGCGGGCGGGTCGAAGCCCGTCGGGCTCCACGGTGCGAGCGCCTGCACGGTCCTCGCGCAGCGCCGGCCTCCGACCGTCGTGACCGGCGGCGGCCCGGAGCCGGTCGACTTCGGCTACGTCGGTGACGTGGTCGGAGTGAACGACGGGCTCATCTCCCTGCTCATCAGCGACGGCTACGTTCCGGTCATCGCCTGCCTCGGGGCCGACCGGGAGGGCGGCCTCTACAACATCAACGCCGATGCGGTCGCGAACCAGGTGGCGATCCGCCTCGACGCGCGAGCGCTCGTGCTCGTCACGGACGTCCCGGGCGTCATGCGGGACATCAACGACCCCTCCTCGCGCATCGGCCGCCTCACGATGGCCGACGGCAAGCGCGCCATCGACGAGGGCGTCGTGACGAAGGGAATGATCCCGAAGCTCGAAGAGTCCTTCGCGGCGATCGCGCAGGGCGTGAAGGCCGTGCACATCGTCGGCAAGCTCGCCAAGGGCGACCTCACGAAGGCCGTGAGCGCGCCAGGCGAGGTCGGCACCGTCCTCGTCGCGTAGAGCCCGTCGCGATCCCGCTGTTCGGTCCAACAGCTCGCGGCTCATGCCCAGGTGACGACCACCGCACGCTACGAGCGCCGGGATCCCCGACCGGCCGCTCTCGTCCGTCCGCCTTCGGGATGTACGCCCGTCGAACGGGAAGCGGCTGGTAGCTGCCTCGGTGGATCCGGTCCTGAAGGTCCGTGAGGCGAGCTTCCAGATTCTGGCCGTACTCGCTCCACGTGACCCCATCGACTCCCGCCGCCGTCTTCTTCAGGCGTTGATACGCCTGTTCGAGCAGCGGCAGCTTGAGGTGGCACATCAAGTTGCTGAACTTGGTCTCCTTGTCCTTCGTTGCTTTGCGTCCGACTCGCGCCAGGTTCGTTGGCGTGCCCGGCCCTGAGTCCGGAGCACGTTTCGTGGGGCGAGCTTTCCCTTGGCCTCGCCCCTTCCCCAGCTTCGGACTCCGCATCCGCGCGCGCGCGTCGTAAAGCTCGGTGCCCGCGACCTCGAAGCGCCACATTCCCTTCCAGCGGAGCGGTTGCTTGCGGAGGTCGATGTTCCAGACGAACAGGTTCGGCTGGTAGTTCTGGACCGTGTCCTCGAGCGAGCGGCCGAACGCGGAGTATCGGTAGCCGCCGAGGTCTTCACCGCCCGAGCGGCGGAGGCGTCGCACGTTTCCTGCGAGGTCGAGCTCGTAGTACGCGAACGTCGTCGGCTCGACGAACACCGTCGGGCTCCACGTCAGGTCGAGACCGCTCATCGCGGTCACGCGGCCGCCGAGATCGAGCGTGACCGGCTGCGCGTCTTGCGTCGCAGGGACCGCGGCGTCGGCACTGCCGCCTCCACCCAGACGCGGACGGCGGTGATCCACCGCGAGCCCCGCATGCGTCTTCAGGGCCCCCAGCGCGTTGAACGCGTAGTCCTCCACCGCCACCGTCAGCCCCGCGCCGTCCAGGCGCGTGACCTTCTTCAGACGATCCAGCGCGTCGTACTCGTAGAGGTCCGCACCTTCGGGGTCGCTCAGGCGGAGCGGGTTGCCTACCGGGTCATACGCCGCGCCGTAGCAGCGGGTGAGCGCAGGGTCCGCGGGGTACTCGTAACAGCGCGAGGTGATGCGCCCGAGATCGTCATACACCTGCACGCGCACGTGACCGTCGGGGAACTCGAGGCGCGTGTTGCGGCCGACGGCGTCGTACCTGTAGCGATAGGTGCCGCCGAAGTCCGTCTGCGTGGCGACCAGGCCACGCGCGTCGTAGGTGAAGTCGTGGCTGCCGGGCGTGAGGGTCGTGATCGGCGGGTTCGGAGCTACCGAGCCGACTTGCGCGTGGCCGCCGTCTGCGCTCCCGATGTGGCGGACGCGACCGTCCGAGCCGTAGGTGTACGACAGACCGAACGTGCTCGAGTTGAACTGCGGCGCCGTCGGGTCGCCGGCCAGTCCCGACGACGTCAGCTTGTGGCTCTCGAAGAGCAGGCGGCCGCCGGCGTCGCGCGTGTAGGCATAGGTGGCGGCGGCGTTGCTCGGAGCGAACCCGCTCGCGCTCGTGACGTCGAACTCCGCGTTGCGCGACAGGACCGTCGTCTCGGTTCTCGTGGTGTTGTTCGACTGGAACGACGTGAGCACCGGCGCGCTCGTGTTCGTGTCGTAGCCGCGGAGCTCGTGCCAGTAGCTCGCGGCGGGGCCGAGGGTTGCGGTCGAGTCGATCGCTAGCGACGCGCGGTCGGTGCGGCTCATGAGCCGCTGCGCTTCGTCGAACGTGTGCGTGAAGCCGAGCGCGAAGGTCGCGTCGCGGTACAGGCTGATCCTCGCCGGCATCCCGTCGGGCTGCAGAGCGTTGACGCCGAGCTGGTAGTCGCCGTCGCGGAGCGGCGTCGACAGGCTCGCCGTCGCGCTCGTCGCGTCGGCGCTCGCCCGCGTGAGCGTCGGGCCCGTCCACGCGCCCGCGGTCGGCACCGAGTACGAGCGACCATGGCTTCGACCCAGCGTGTCGACCATCGCGAGCAGCCGACCGAGCTGGTCGTGCGCCATCGTCGTCGTGCGATCGAGCCGGTCCTTGACCGTCTTCACCTCGCCCGTCGCCTCGTACGTGTAGCTCTCCGTGAAGCCCTGCGGTGGATGGGCCCCCACCCAGCGGGCTTCGCCCGCTGCCTCCCCCTTGTCCGTGCTCGGCCTGCGGCCTGCGCGCGGCCGGGGGAGGGGCGCCCGGTGGAACGAGGACGCAGCGCTCGACTTCGCCCGCTTGCCGGCGAGAGAGAGACTCGCGCTGCCAAACTCCGGCGTGAGCCTGAACGACGCTCGCGCCGGGCACGGCCACATCACCGCGACGAGCGCCAGAAGCAGGATCGCGAGGTGACGCCGACGGATCACAGCACGACGATACACGCGCCGTGCTGCATCGTCGGCCTCTGCGGGCTCTGCGGGAGGCTCGGATCGACCACGATGACGGCGGCCAGCTACGAGAACGAGAGGAGAGCGCCGCACCACTCGGGCGTCGGTCGGCACGGCCGCGCGCCGAGCTACGCCGCACGCACCTTCCGTGCCGCGCCGCCGTTCTCGGGCCTCGTCCTCGAACCACCCGGCTCGCGACGATGACGGCGCGGGGCGTCACGGGGCCGGAGCTTGATCTGCGACCCGCCGCCGTAAGGCAAACAAACATCGGGCCCCGATCCCTACGACTCCCAGTCTCTGAGCTTTGCCAGGAAACGATCGAAATCGGCCGCGACGAGATAGAACTCTGGGCTTGGCGTCTCCAACGCTGCGTACATGATGTTGCCTCTGCGCGGGCCGGAGAGAGTCAGACAGAACAGGTTGCCCCCCGAGTCGACCGCGATGGGAAGCAAGGCGCTAGGCAGTCGGTCGGCAAATGTGCACTTGTTCCAGGAGAGAGTGCTCGTCTCAACGCTCCGGCGGAGGCCGAAGAAGACCTGCACGTCGGTCGGCGTGCCGGGGGCTTCCTCGACATCGACCACGTTCGGGGATGGTGCTCCGCCGTTGTACCGAAGGAGGAAGGTTCGATACGGCTCCGGAATAGCCGCACCGATCTCGTTCTCCAGGAAGCTGAGGTCGTCCGGCGCAAGTGCATCCCCAGGCCTCCGTATTTCTCGCAGCATGACGGGAGTCATCCTAGCTCGCTAAGGGTTGGGTGAAAAACCGCCCGTATGGCCTGTGCCGGCATGAACATCGGTCGGCACGAGCTGCATGGTTGTTCCGTCTTGATGGTGATGCCAAGCCAGCCGAACTCCGCCTCCTTCGCCTGCGCCGCGAGCGACCGGACGTCCGCGAGCGTGCTCGCGAGCATCTGGATGCTGCCGCGCATCGAGCTCGCAGCTCCGCCGCCGAGGCCGCACGAGCCGACGACCGCGGTGCAGACACCAGGCGCCGTGGCCCCGCCCCCCGCGCCGCCGCGAGGCATGCACTGCGCATGAATCTTCACGCCCGGGACCGACACCGCGAGCGTGCCGCGAGGAACGGTCGCCGGCGCCGCCGAGGTCTCCGGAGGGGCCCCGAGCTTGCGCGAGCCCGCGAGACCGCTTGCATAGTGCAAGCTGAACGCGAGGTCCTCGCCACGAACGCGCGCGCTCGGGAGCGCGAAGGCTTGCTCGACCGAGCCGCCGCCCGCACGCCACGAGCTGCCCACGCTGCACTTGGCTGCGCTCGCGTTCGCGTTCGACTCCGAGGAGATCTGGAGGACGAGATCGCCGGCTTGACCGGGGTTGCCGTCCCAGGTCGAGAAGTGCGTGACCTGCGCGGCGAAGCGCGCGCCGTCCCAGGTCGCGGTGCCCTCGTGCTCCCAGCGGTTCTCGATCGGGTCGTAGGAGCCCGTCGGGATGGCGAGCGTCGTCGGCACGTTGCGGTAGTTCGCGAGCCGCACCGTCGCCGGCGTCGCGAACGTCGTGCCCGACGGCTCGAGCTCGAAGCCGTACATCGTGAGCGTGCTCGAGGGGAGCGGCGCGGGGAAGTCCGACCGCTGCCGGATCGGCGTGATCTGGACGGGAACGGTCGTCGCGAGCGCGCCGGGCGGAATGATCACCTCGACCAGGCCCTGCGAATCGCTCGCCGTGCCGCCCGCCGGGCCGATGTTGGTGATGCGCGGATCGCGCGCGAGGAGGCGCACGTCGCCGAGATCGATCGTGTCGCCCGGATGCGCGTAGCCCTCGCGATACGCGCGGATCGTGCCTGGCGAGTCGATGACGATGATGACGCGGTGAGGGGGCGTGCGCTCCGGCTCCGACTCCGGGAAGGCCTGGAGCTTTAGTTTGAAGGAGCCGTCGGGCGGGTTGGTGGAGAGGACGTCGCCGCGCGGCGTTCCGTTCGCGCGTTCGTCGTAGACCGTGAAGGTCGCGCCCGTGACAGCGGCGCCGGCGGTCGAGAGGAGGCGGCCGAAGATCGAGGCGCGCGACTCGAAGGGCAGGCCATCCGACTGCACGGGCGTGGGGTCGCACGATGCGATGGGCGTGTGCGTGACGCCGGAGGCCGCGGAGCACGCGTCGAGCGTGCAGGGATTGCCGTCGTCCACCGGAAGGTTCACGCCCGGGACGCAAGTGCCCGTGCCTGAGCAGCGCTCGAGCCCGTCACACGGATCGAGGTTCGAGCAGCTCGTGTCGCCTGCGGGCTTCGGCGTGTGGACACAACCCTGGACGGCGTCGCACGAGTCCGTGACGCACGCTTGCCCGGAGCTACAGTCGCGCGGCGCTCCGCCGGCGCAGGTGCCGCTGGCGCAGGTCGTTCCGACCGTGCATGCATCGAGCACGCAGGTCGTGCCGTCGAGTGCGGGGATCTGGACGATGCCGAGCAGTGGATCGCACGCGCTCTCGAGACACGTCGTCGACGGCGGAAGGCTGATGGAGACGCCGCTGCAGTGGCCAGCACCGTCGCACGCATCGAACGTCGTGCACGCCGAGCCGTCCGAGCACGCCGTGCCCGCGGGCAGCGGCGACTGCTGGCAACCCGACGGAGTGCAGGTGGCCGTCATGTACGGGCCGCTCGCGATACAGGTCGCGGGCGCGCATGCTGGCGCGGCGTCGACGCCAGTGCCCGTGTCGACGCCGGTATCCACGCCGGTCCCCGTGTCTGCCGGGGGGCTCGCGTCCGTGGACGCGTCCGGCCCGCAGGGCGAGGCCTCGGAGAGCGTGATTCGCGCCGTCGCGACCGTGTTGTCCTCGAGCTCGAGCGAGACCTCCTCGGCGCGAACGATGTCGCCCGCACGTCGGCCATGACTGCACGAGACCAGCAACGCGCGATCGTTCGCATGGCCCGCGCCGCCCTTGTACTTGCACTCCACCTCGCCGCCGGAGGCCAGGTCGAACGTCAGAGTGACACGGTGCGCGCCGTTGTTCGTCGTCCCCGAGAGGGCGATCTCCGAGGGGATCGCCACGCGCATCGGTGGGGAGAGCTCGCGCTCGTCATCGCCCTGGCAGTCGTCGTGTCCATGACCGTGTCCGTGCTCGCGTCGGTGGTCGTGTCCGTGCGCGTGCCGACTACGTGAGGCCTGGAGGGCCACCTCGCGACAGCCGCCGTCGCTCGTCGCGGCGTCGAGCGCCTGCGATTGCCTTCCGAGACGCTCCTCGTCCTCGCCGGAACCACAGCCGCCCGCGCTCGCCAGGAAGAAGAGCGCGGAGAGCACGAACGCCGTGAAGACGACCTTCCGCTCGCTCGGACGTAGCCGGTTCCGACCTCGAGTCATCGAGCCCCCTTGCGTGACGCACGCTGCGCCATCGAGTTCGAGGCGTAGCAGGCGACAGCGAATCGGTGAGCGATGACCTCGCGCGTGAATTCATTTTCGTGGGCAGCTGTGTCGAGGACTGCGGGGACATCCTCCAAAACAACATGCACAGTGCATGTAGTGAAAAACCGTGAGGTCGATCGAAATCCTGCGAGGAAGGCGAGTTCGCCGTCGCAGAAATTACCCCTGGGGGCAAGAACGCGCGTTCACACCGGCGCGGAGTCCAAAATTTTGGACACCGTCAGGTGGGTTGACGAACGGGACCGCACGCACTTAGGGACAGGTGGTAGCGCGCGTGTGCGGCTCGCCGCTGCGGCTGCGGATGGCGTCGCGGGAGGCGCCCAGCACGCATCGGAACGGCCGGCCGTACGCGTCGGCACAGGCCGCAGAGGCGGCCGCGCCGACACCCAAAAGAACGTCCGGGCTTCCGTGCTCCCGTTCGAACGAAAGCATCGCGACGGAGCGAAGTTACTTGGTCGCTTCGTCTTTGACGCCCTGGGCCTGGTCGAGGCCCGTCTTCACCGTCGACGCCATGGCTTCGGCCTTCTTGAAGGCCTCCTCGAAGCACTTCGCGAGCTGCGCTTCCGAGGCCGGCGCCGTCGCCTTGCCGCCCGAGAGAGCCATGTCCGGGAAGCCCTTGCGCGCTCCCTCGATGACCGCCTGCGCGTTCAGAACGCGCTTGCCGCCCTTGTCGCCGACCTCGAAGAGGATCTTGAGGAGCGCCGGGAACGACTTGTCCACCGCGGTCTTCATCGCCTCGGCGGTGTCGCGCTCGCGGCCGCCTGCGCCCGTGATGACCATGCCGACCTGAGGGGTCGAGCACTCCGTCTGATTGATTACCTGGAGCTCGCAGCGCGCGCGGCAGTCCGTGCTCACGTCCGGCGTCTTGAACTCTCCGGCGCACTTCGCGTCCGCGAGCTCGACGCTGCACGTGCCCGCGCAGAGGCCGTCGCAGATGCCGGGAGCCTTCAGCTTGCACGACCCGCTGCACGTGCCCTTGCACTCGCCGCTGATCGCGCCCTTGTCGCAGGCGCCGACGCAGACGCCCGAGCAGGAGCCGCTCGAAGGCTTGCCGTCGCAGGTGCCCCGGCAGCGACCGCCGCAGGTCCCCTTCAGGGAGCCCTCGCAGGTGCCGCTGCAGGTGCCCTCGCACTTCGTGGCGGTCTTCGCCTCGCAGATGCCGTCGCAGTTGCCGTCGCATCGACCGGCCTTCTGCTCGCAGTCGGCCTTCACGCGGCCCGCGGGCACCGACGAATCGCAGATGCTCGCGCACTTGGTCATCAGGCTCGCGTCGACCGAGCAGACCGGCACGCGAACCACGAGCGAAGCCGTGACCTTCGGGCTCAGCTTCGCTCGCGCGTCGTGGACGGCCTTGATCGCCGCGCCACATGCCTCGTTGCCGCTGCGGAGATCGCCCTTGTTCGCGAGGTCCTTGGCGATCTGCGAGCAGGCGATGCCGAGCTCGGCGTCGAGCTTGTCGGCGAGGAGGCCGATCTCCATCGCGGCGAGAGCCGCGGCCTTGAGCTTGTCGGCTGCGTCGCGAGAGAGCTGGTACTCCGTCGCGAAGTCGAAGGCCGCGACCTCGTCAGCCTTCGCGAGGTCAGGACACCGCGACGAGATGGTGGCGACCGCCCTTGGCGGCGGCGGCTTCGGAGAGCCACACGCCGCCATCAGCACGAAGAGCGACGTCGCGGCGACGATCCCGCCGCGACGCACGCTCAGCTCACTCTTGCCTCGCCGCTCGCCCATGGCTCACTCCGCGGCGCCGGCGCCGCCTTTGGCGCCGCCGCCGGCGCTGCCGCTGGCGCTCGCCGAGACGTTGACCGAGAGGCTGACGTTGCCCTGGAGGCTGCCCGCCGCGGCGATGGCGCCCTTGAACGTGTCGCCGAGGCACGCGGTGAGCTGCCCCACCGTGAGCGCCGCCTGACCGCCGCCGGAGCCGGCGATCTCGGTCATGCTCGACATCGTTCCCTCGAGGACCGCCTTGCCGTTGGCGGCGATCTTCCCGGCGCGATCGCCCATGCCGATGGCGACCTTGAGGACGAGCGGGAGGTTCTTCTCGAGCGCCACCTTGAGGGTCTCGAAGGCCTTCACGTCGGCAGCGCCGGAAGCGGCGACGCCGACCGTCGCGGGCGTGCACTCCATCTTCGCGGAGATGCTCGCGTCGCAGTGAGCCTTGCAGTCAGCGCTCATCTTCGGGGGCGTGACCTCACCGGTGCACTTCGGCGCCTTCATCTCGGTGGTGCACTTGCCGCTGCAGGTGCCCTCGCACTTCGCCGAGGCCTTCATCTGGCAGTCGCCGCCGCACTTGCCCTTGCACTCGCCCTTGACGGTGCCGCCCTCGCACTTGCCCTCGCAGGTGCCCGCGCAGGACGCGCCCTTCGAGTCCTTGCCGTCGCACTTGCCGTTGCACTTGCCGCCGCAAGAGCCCTTGATCTCGGCGTCGCAGGAGCCGTTGCAGGTGCCTTCGCACTTCGCGCCGGCCTGCACGTCGCAGGAGCCTTCGCAGTTCGCGTCGCACTTGCCGGACAGCTTGCCGGGCTCACACTCGGCCTTCGCGCTCGGGCCGGTGACGGAGGCGTCGCACTTGCCGGCGCAGTCGCCGTACGCGGCAAGGTCCGCCTGGCACTTCGGGGGCTTCACGACGACGGAGATCTTCGCGCCTGCGCCGATCTTCGCCTTCGCGTCGCCGATCGCCTTGATGGCGGCCTCGCAGGCGCTCTTGCCGTCCTTGAAGTCGCTACCCGCGCCGAGGTCCTTCGCGAGGCCGCCGCAGCCCGCCTTGAGGTCCGCGTCGATCTGGTCGGCGAAGCCCTTCAGCTCCACGGCGGCCGCGGTCGCGGCCTTGAGCTTCGCTCCGGCCGTCGCGCTGATCTTGAAGTTGGTCGCGAAGTCGAACGCGAGGATCGCCTCGGGCTTGGAGAGGTCGGGGCACTTGCCGCCGACTCCGGGCACATTGCTGGCGAGGTTGCCGAGCCCGCCGACGGCGCCGCAGCCGCTCGCGAGCACGGGGACGAGAACGCCAAACGCAATGGCCGCACCGAGCACGTTATTTCGACGATTCATTTGCAATCCTCCGCCCCTGGGGCGTCCGCGGGCATACCACGGGTCGCGCCGCGCATGGTATGGGATTGGCGCCATGCGCGTCGTCGTCTGCGACCCCGGGGTGGGCAATGTGCGCAGCGTCGTGCGGGCGCTCGAGCGTGCCATCCAAGCCGGAGCCGGGCGCACATGCGACGTCTCCATCACAAGTGACCGTGCCGTCGTCGCGGCCGCGGACTACGTCGTCGTCCCCGGGCAGGGCGCGTTCGGCGCGTTTGCCGCCGGTATCGAGGGCGGCCTCGCCGACGCCCTCCGCGAGCACATCCACGCGGGCCGACCTTACCTCGGGATCTGCCTCGGCATGCAGGTGCTGTTCGAGTCGAGCGACGAGGCGCCGGGCGCGGCTGGGCTCGCGATCCTGCGCGGCCACGTGAAGCGACTCGACCCCGGCATCGACCCCGCGACGTCGCGCACCTACGCCCTCCCTCACATCGGCTGGAACGCCGTCGAGCCGTCCGGGGCGGAGGCAACGGCACCACCGCACTACTTCTACTTCGCGCATTCGTTCGCGGCCGAGCCGTCCGACCCCTCGGTCATCTCAGGCACGACGCAGTACGGAGGGCAGCGATTCACGAGCGCGATCACCCACGGCGCGGTGATGGGCGTGCAGTTTCATCCGGAGAAGAGCCAGCGCGAGGGCCTCGCGCTCCTGGCTCGCTTCTTCCGTCTCTAGCGAATTGCGGCATCCACCTATGCGAATCCTCCCTGCCATCGACCTCCTCGACGGGAAAGCCGTGCGCCTCCACCAGGGGCGATACGAGGACGCAACGGTCTACGACGACGACCCTGTCGCTGTCGCCACGCGCTTCCGCACCACGGTCGACGCGATGCACGTCGTCGACCTCGAGGGCGCGAAGGCCGGCACGCCGGTGCAGCGCGAGCGTGTGCGCGCCATCGTCGAGGCGTTCGCGCCCGGCATGGTCCAGGTCGGCGGCGGCGTGCGCTCGCGCGAGGCGCTCGAGGCGTATCTTGCGCTCGGCGCGACGCGAGTGGTGCTCGGTACGGCGGCGGTGAAGAACACCGAGCTCGTGCGCGAGCTGGCTCGAGCGTATCCGGGTGTGGTCGTGCTCGCGGTCGACGCGAAGAACGGCTTCGTGGCGACCGACGGCTGGACGGAGGTCTCGGCGATCACCGCGATCGACCTCGTGCGCGCGCTGGCCGACGTTCCGATCGGCGCTGTGCTCTACACGGACGTGGCGCGCGATGGCACCGGTACCGGCCCGAACGTCGAGGCGACGCGAGCGCTGGCCGAGTCCTCCCCGTTCCCGGTCATCGCGTCGGGCGGCGTCGGCACCCTCGCGCACTTGAAGGCGCTGGCGACGGTCGCCAACGTCGAGTCAGCCGTCGTCGGCCGAGCCCTCTACGACGGCTCCTTGACGCTCGCGGATGCCGTCGCCGCGGCGAGGTGAGCCAGGCTCGAGAGTTCGAGGCCGCAGAGACGCGGAGATTCGCGGAGGGGTCTCGCCTCGATCGCGGACTGGACGCTCGTCGGATGCTCGGGGATTGCCGAAGCGGCAATTCCCTGCGCGAATTTACCTCTCCCCGGGCGGGAGCGTCTCCCGGCCCATCGACCGTTGATCCGGGCCGCTCTACCGTTGATCCGGGCCGCTCTGGGGAGGCGCTGGTGCCGTCCGGATGGAGGACTGCAGGACGGAGGAGAGTGGGAAGAACACCGCGCAGGGAAGTTCCGCTGCGGAACTTCCCGAGCATCCCGGGAGGGTCCAGTGAGGAACGGAGGCGAGCCCCCTCCGCGCCCCTCCGCGTCTCCGCGGCCTCCAACTCTCGTCTCTCGCGGCCTGGAGGCCTCGCGGGCCTAGATGCCTAGAGGCCGACGGGGTGCCAGATGGTCTTCGTCTCGAGGAAGCGCTCGATCCAGCCCAGGCCTTGCGCCTTGCGCTCGTCGGTCCAGGCTTCGGGGTCCATCGGGACGTGCGTCTTCACGCGCTTCACGTTGTCCGAGCCCTCGGCCTCGACCGCCTTGCGGAGGTCCGCGTCGACGATCCACGCGTCGATGCCGATGACCTCGCGGTGCTTCGCCATGTGGGTCGACAGCTCCTTCGCGTGACCCGTGAGGATGTTGATGACGCCGCCCGGCATGTCGCTCGTGGCGATGCACTCGCTCCACACGATCGCCGTGCGCGGGTCGCGCTCGCTTGCCAGCGCGACGACCGTGTTGCCGCCCGTGATGACCGGCAGGATCGTCGAGACGAGCCCCAGGAGCGCGGGACGGTCCGGAGCCACCACGCCGATCGTCCCCATCGGCTCGGGCACGCTGAAGTTGAAGTGCGGCCCGGCGACCGGGTTCGACGATGCCAGCAGCGCGAAGAACTTGTCGGCGAAGCCGGCGTAGAACACGACGCGATCGATCGAGGCGTCGACCTCGGCCGCGGCCGAGGCCGCGCTCTCGCCGCCGCGCTCGAGCGACTGCGTGAGCTCGGGGCGACGTGACTCCATCACCTCGGCGAGGCGATAGAGGATCTGCCCGCGGTTGTACGCGGTGCGCTTCTCCCAGCCGGCCCACGCGTTCTTCGCGTGGAGGACCGCGTCGCGGACGTCCTTGCGAGAGCCGCGCGGGACGTTGACGGTGTCGGGGTCGGCGTCCTCGTGATCGGGCGCCCCCTGAACCTGGAAGTAGCGGCCGGACTCGGAGCGCACGAACGCGCCTCCGACGAACATCTTGTAGGCCTTGTTGACGCGCACGCGGGCGTCGACCTTCGCGTTGTCGTAGGGCTTCATGATCGGTGCATCCCCCGTGCGCGGCATCGCGGCTCCGTCGCTCGCGCGCTCGCGCTCGAGGGTCTCGGCGTTGCGCTTCTTCTTCGGCTCGGTCGGTTCCATCACTCCACCTCGACGTAAGCGGAGAGACCCTGACGGCCGCCTTCACGGCCGAAGCCGCTCTCTTTGTACCCGCCGAACGGCGAGGTCGGGTCGAACTTGTTGAACGTGTTGCCCCAGATGACGCCGGCCTTCAGCTTCGTCGCCATGTAGAAGATCT
>Ga0335397_10001155_pt1 | contig 35697 bp, 28 predicted proteins | sample MAT04_FD_205740 | JGI IMG/M metagenome (GOLD analysis project Ga0335397, IMG submission 205740) | Freshwater microbial communities from Lake Fryxell liftoff mats and glacier meltwater in Antarctica - MAT-04 (spades assembly) (version 2) ... | reverse complement strand
CATCTCCGTGCTTGGACGCCCATACACGCCACGCATTTGAGCTCACTCCAAGTGGTGACCCGATGGCAAATCGAACAACAGAATCTTTCAGGGGAAGCACGCCAGCCTCCGTGAGTCGGGCAGGACAAATCATAATTCCCAAATCTACTCCATGACGCTTCGCTCATGTGCATGAAGCAAGCGGCGGCGCAAAAGAAACAGACTGCTAAACAACAAAAAGAGTGAAGATGACGGCTCAGGAACTGTGGCCACCCAAGCCTCTGTCTGGCCTGAGGGGTTAATGCCACTCCCGACAATGGTTCGACCATCGGCAGAGATAGCTCGCGCTTCAGTAAGGTGCCAAGAATCGAGACCGGAAATGCCGTAATCGGAGGTTAACACTTCTTTCAGTGAGCGAATACCATTGGCGGAATCCCAAATATAAGCCTCTTGCCCACCTGCGGAAAATCCGTAGCCGACTACGATGCTCCCATCGTTTGAAACGTCCGCAGCGTAGCTATTAAAACTGCCCACAGGTAAATCGCCTAGCGCAACTATGCCTGAACCGAGTGTCCATCGGAATGCTTGAGGTCCGGAAATGGATGACCCCCATCCAACGATGGTATTTCCGTCGTCGGAAACTTTGGTTGCGATGCTAAAGGTTCCGCCGGATAAAATGCCCAAGCCCATTAGTCCTGTACCACTTGTCCAACGAAACGCTTCATTGCCGGACACCTTGCTGGAATAACCTACAATTACGGAACCGTCTCCAGATACGCCATTAGCTTCACTGCGAAAACTACCGCCGACGAAATCTCCCAAACCGACCATGCCGTCGGCCAAAGTCCACCTGAATGCTTCGAGGCCAGAAGTAGAATCGCTCGCTCCAACGATTGTTGTACCATCAGCGGAAATGCTCATTGAAAAGCTACTGAATACCCCGCCAGATAAATCGCCAATACCCACAGGGCCGGTTGCGCTCGTCCAGCGTAATGCCTCGAAACCAAGAGTGGAATTACCGCTGCCGGCAATCACGGAGCCGTCGAATGAAGTGGAAGCTCCACTGCTATTGAAGCTTCCACCTGCTACATCACCAATCCCAACCATGCCACTTCCCGATGTCCAACGGAATGCTTCAGTCAGTCCGCCTGCTGACGCGGAACTACTGAAGCCCACAATATTTGCACCGTCTCCTGATACGCCATCAGCAATGCTGTAAATTCCACCATTAAATGTTCCACCCGGAAGATCTCCCAAGCCTTGAAAGCCAATACCAAAAGCGCTGCGAGCAACGACTGATGCGATAAGAATGAAGGGGAGTATCCTCATGAATTTTTCAGTTTAAACATAGATGCGAAATAGCTCATTTCTTAAGCGTTACCTTTCGGCTTTCAGAAGACTTCTTCAGCTCAGTCTTCTTTAAAAGAGGCTGCGCTGTGTGCTTTGGCATGGCCACACAAAAACGATAGCCAATCAGCAATGCACTGTCGTCTATCGCCATGAGATCGATTGCTTTTGCTCTGGTGCTCATGGCTAATTTATACCGCATCCTTCTGTCATTTCTATTTCGGCATCTACCTCAAAAACGCTTCATGCAGTCCGCCGTCCACGGTGATGACCTGGCCGGTGGTTTTGCTGAGGCGGTTGCTGAGGAGAAGGAAGTAGGCTTCGGCTTGGTCGGCGGGGGTGATCGGACTCTTGGTCAGGGTGCGGTCGGCGTAGAACTGCGCGAGCTTGGTCACGAGTGATTCCGTCGCTTCGTCGTCGGTGTAAGGAATGTTGTATTTCGCGAGTGAACCGATGACTCGATCGCGCGGGAACATGGCGCTGCCTTGCACGACGGTCGCGGGAGCGACGCCGTTGACGCGCACGAGCGGACTCAGCTCGATGGCGAGCTCGCGGACGAGATGGTTTGCGGCGGCTTTGGAACAGTCGTAAGCGAGACTGCCTTTTTTCGCGACGGCAGCGTTGGCGCTGGTGGTGAGCACGAGGTTTCCGCGCAGTCCCTGTTCTTTCCAAACCTTGGAAGCTTCATCCCCGACGAGATAACTGCCGGTGACATTGATATTGAAAGTGAGCGCCCATTTGTCGTCTGGGATGTGTCCGCTCGTATCGCTCGGAACGAAGATGCCGGCGGTGACGGCGATGTGATCGAACCCGCCGTAAGCGAGCACGACCTGATCGAGCATTGCGCGGATGCTGGCGCGATCGGTGATGTTTGCGGCGAGACCGATGGATGGTCCGCAACCGGAAATCCCGGTTCCAGATACGCCAATGCCCTGACCCAGCTTTGCGGTGAGTTCGGCGGCGGTGAGTTCGGCGGCTTCCTTGTTCAGATCCACGCACACAATGTTCGCGCCTTCTTTGGAAAGACGATGTGCCGTCTCTTTGCCGATGCCGCTGCCTGCGCCGATGACAATTACCGTCTGGCGGGCGAGTTCTTTTTCAGCAGGCATGCGCTTGAGCTTCGCTTCCTCGAGCAGCCAGTATTCGATGTCAAACGCCTCCTGCTGCGGCAGCGCGATGTATTCATCAATCGCCTCCGCACCGCGCATCACTTCTACAGCGCAGTTGTAAAATTCAGCCGTGACGCGGCTTTCGGATTTATCCTTACCCCAGGCGACCATTCCGAGACCGGGAATCAAGACGACGGTTGGGTTCGGGTCACGCTGTGCGGGCGAGTTCGCGTGTTTGCACTTCTCGTAATACGTCGCGTAGTCCTTGCGATACTGCACGAGACCCTCGGCCAACTTCTTCTTGAGCGCGGCGAGATCTTCGCTCTGCGGATTCCAGTCCACATAAAGCGGCTTGATTTTTGTACGGAGAAAATGATCGGGGCAGCTGGTGCCGAGTTCGGCGAGACGGGCGGCGTCCTTGCTGTTTACAAAGCGGAGGATCTTTTCGTCGTCCTGCACCGTGCCGATGAAACGGCGCTGCTGGCTCACCTGACCGCGCAGCCAGGGGAGAATTGCTGCAAATTTCGCGTTGCGTTCGTCCTGTGCGAGCGACTGATATTTCGCTCCGCCAAACACCTTTGCGTCGCCGCCTTTCGCCGCATATTTCTCTTCGATATAAGCCGCCGCCTTTTCGATAAATTCGAGTGTCTTGGTGTAGCAGATCTTCGCGTCGTCATCCCAGGAGATAAATCCGTGCTGACCCATCATGATCGCCTTCAAGCCGGGGTTCTTCTTTTCAATCTCCTGCATGGCGAGGCCGAGCTCAAAGCCAGGACGCATCCACGGCACGTATGCCATCGCACCGCCGAAGATTTCCTTAGTGAGAGCCTCGCAGCGTTTACTGGCGGCGATGGAGATGATCGCATTCGGGTGCATGTGATCCACATGTTTGCCGCTGAGGAAGGAATGCAACGGCGTATCAATCGAAGAGGCGCGCGGGTTCAGGTTGAAAGTCGTGTGATTGTAAGCCGCGACCATGTCGTCTTCCGCCTGCGACTTCAGTCCCTTGTCCGTCCGTGAGCCGTAGCTTTTTTGCAATCCGATGAGCTTGTCCTGATACAGCGAGGAAAAGAACTCGCGTCCAGCCGTGCGAAGATCGCCTCCCGAGCCCTTTACCCAAAGCACTTCCACCTGTCCGCCCGTGAGAGGATCTTTCTCTGAGATCTTCGACGAGGTGTTGCCCCCGCCGGTATTCGTGATGCGCTGATCGCTTCCGAGAATGTTCGAGCGATAGACGAGCTGATCGGATGGGCTGAGCGTTGCAGCTTTGGCGTCGTCCCAGAGGAAGTTTACGTATTTGAAAGTCGGCATGGTTAGGGATGGTTTCAGAAGTTACAGAAAAAGGGCGCGTAGCGTGGACGGGACAGCGATTATCCTCAAGAAGGAATTTGGCGCACTACGGGCCCGATCTCGAGGGCCTAAAATAATCCAAATCGCGTCGTGGCTTTTCTAGGAAACCGGGCTATTAATATGCATGAAATCGAATTTCAGTTATTCGCGTCGTGGTCCGGATATCGTTTCTGACGAATTGGCGATCGTACTCACTTCCAAATCTTCCTTTGAATTTAAGGCACTTTTTCAGTTAGTGCACGTCAACCTCAAATTGCGTAATGCGGCCGGTGGCGGTGAGGAAATGTTGCGTCTTCGCACCTATGAAAAGTTACAAGCTTTTGTCCAGGCAGGCATCGCCACCAAAACCGGCAAGGAGTACACCGGAGTTGCTGCAAAGCTGAAGGAATTCAAAAAGGCGTCCGCCATGCAGAATGCAGAGACCGCTGCGCGCAAGAAGGCCAATCAAAGCAAGTAGTCCTGGATACTAATTCGGGTCGAACCCGATTTCCAAATACCTCAGCTTGCGGAGTATGACTGGAGAATGATTGAATGCTTTTTCCATGAGCCGCATCGCACTGCTTTCAGAAACTGTCGCCTGTCAGGTGGCCGCAGGTGAAGTCGTCGAACGGCCTGCCAGTGTAGTAAAAGAGCTTGTGGAAAATGCGGTGGATGCCATGGCCACGCGCATTGAGGTGCTCATTCGTAAGGGGGGTAATTCGATGATTCGGGTGGTGGATAACGGTAGCGGGATGGATCGCGATGACGCGCTGCTTTGTCTCGAACGACATGCCACGAGTAAGATTCGTACGGGCGCAGATTTAATGGCGATACATACGCTCGGCTTTCGCGGGGAAGCGCTCCCGAGTATCGCGAGTGTTTCACGTTTTAAGCTTTGCACACGGGAACCCGGTTCGCTGGCGGGCACTGAAGTTCTGGTGAATGGCGGCAAGCTGGAGATGGTACGGGATTGCGGCGAGGCAGAAGGCACACAAGTCGAGGCACGATCCCTTTTTTATAATCTACCTGCGAGGAGGAAGTTTCTCCGCACGGAACAGACGGAGTCGAATCACGTCGAGCACGTCCTTCAATTACAGGCGCTCGGACATCCGGAAATCGGCTTCGTTTATGTAAACGATGAGCGGTTGATATATCAGCTCCCGCAGGGACAAAGTCTTCGCGCAAGAATTCATGATATAGTCGGTGCGACGGTGGTTGCCTCGCTACTCGAGCTTCCTGAGACAGAGATTGCTGGTATTAAAGTGCGAGGCTTTATCGGCAAAGCGGGACTGAGCCGCTCGTCCAGACAGCAGCAGATCGTTTTTCTCAACGGACGGCCGATAGAAAACCAGACGATCAATCACGCTCTACGCGAAGGGTATCACACTGCGCTGATGAAGGGGCAGTTTCCAGTCACATACCTTTTTGTTGAAATGGATCCTGCCGACGTGGATGTGAATGTGCATCCCGCGAAACGCGAGGTGCGTTTTCGCAATCCAGCACATATTCGTGAAGTTCTGGTGGAGCTCGTACGCAGAACTTTAGAAAGTGATCGCGCTTCTTGGACACAGACTTTTTCCGCACCTGCACGCGGGAGCATTGACCTTTCGCCTGTGGACGATGCGCCGCATCTCATCCCGCCTGTAGAACAGATTACATTGCGACGCGATTGGGCGGTGCCGGGGTTTAATGCTGAGACGATCAATCGCCAGGATCCATCTGCCGAAACTTCACACCAGTCTTTAATTCCCACTGATCCAGCTTCGGTTCCAACTCCACAGTCACCTATTCCTGACACTGTTTCTCAATCGCCATCACACATTGAAGCTACTCCGTCTGCTCCATCAACATCCGTTAGCAGTGGCGCGAAAGATTTTAAAATTCTCGCCGTGCTTGGACGACTTTATGTTCTGATGGAAAATGCCAGTGGTCTTGTATTGGTCGATCAACATGCGGCACACGAACGCATCCTTTACGAAGAGATGCATCGGCGCATGGAAACTCAGGGTGTGCCGACCCAGCGCCTGCTCCTTCCCATCACTTTCGACGTTCCTCCCAAAGACGCCGACTGGCTTACTCGCCACATGGATGTCATGAATCGCGCCGGAATAGGTCTCGAATCATTTGGCCCAGGCACTTTCAAAATCGATGCACTCCCACAATTTCTCCGCGGTGAAGACCCAACCCAAATGATCCGTGACATTATCGATGAACTCCGGGAAACATCGCAGCAAACTTCAAAACTACGTCTTGGTGAGGATATGATTGCTAAAACTGTCTGCCGTCATGCTGTGAAAGCCAATGATACACTTCGAGAGCTTGAGCTCGTGCGTCTTATTCAGGATCTTCTTGCCTGCGATCTTCCCTACTGCTGTCCACATGGCCGTCCTACGATGATTCAGATCAGCTATTCCGAACTCGAAAAGAAGTTCGGCCGTAAAGCTTGATGTTATCGAGATTGCAGCTCGCTCACTAAACTTTCCCCAGCTGACCTCGATAAAACCAGATCAACGCCTTCAGACAGAGTTCGGGAAGATTAAATGGTTTTCCAATAAAGTCGTTTCCACCACTCAGGCTCGCCTTCGCCTTATTCTGAAAAGTGTTCATTCCTGTGAGAAACAGCACCGGCGTCTTTTTATGCGCATCCATACTACGAATTTTTGTGCATAGATCGAAACCACTCATTCCCGGAAGACCTACGTCTAGGATCATCAGATTTGCGGGATAGTTTTCTAGTTTTTGCAACGCTTCCTCCGGTGTCGCTACACTTTCAGTTTTAATATGTGCCATGTTAAGCGCAGCATTAATTATCTGCCTCGCTCCATCTTCATCGTCCACCACTAGAACGCTTGCTTCCTTTGCTGTTTTTAAAACCGTTTGATTATTTCTCTGGGAAAGCAAAAGCGTCAGCGCGTCCAACGCCTGTCCTATGGTGCGTACAACACCTGGATTAACCTGTTCTGGAGATTCATTGAGTTCCATAACCAGCAGACTAAATGCTTCCCCTATTTCTGCGGCGCTTTTAAGTGTAGTCATCTCCATACGTGTCGTGAAATCATGAACTAAAGCCCACAATGTTTGCAGAAAACTGGTATCTACGGTCGCTGATACTAATCCAGGAAGACATACTCTCATTTGATTCAATGCCTCTTGGCCTACCCCTAGCACGGCATCTATCCACGCTGTTGACGGTTTCATTAAAGCCGCCGTTCCCTCATCTAATGGAGGTAACCCACTTACTTTATTTACGGCATTGACTACTGATGCCAGTGGTTGTCCACCTTCTATAATTGCTATAGCTCCCAACTGTTGTGCTCCTTGAACTAAAGAAATTGGATTTTTAGGTATTATCAAAATGGGGATATCCTTGGTTGCTTCTGCCCCCTTCGTAGATTCGATGAAATTAAGTGCTACTCCCTCCTGTAAAATAAGATCCGTGAGAATGAGATCTGGTCGGTTTTCTTGACCGTTTGTTACCTTAAGCGCCTCATTCAATGTGCGTGTCGTATGCACAATATGCCCCTGAGCCTGCAACGTCTCTGAGTAGAGATTGGTAAGGATCCGGTCATCGTGTATGAGAAGAATTCTTTTCTGGCTCATTTTATTAAGGAGCAAAGGGCACCCGTTGTATGCAATTGAGAGTTCTAGGCAAGGTTGTTGGCGCTAAATATACAAGTTTTATCAATGTGGTGATGGAACAGCCCTTGCTCATTTTTCAGCTAACCTCTCCATGAACATGAAAACCTCTCATCACTCCAGTTCAAAGCGCCGTACTAAATGGAATCCGTGGAATCCGCAAAACCGGCGCTTAATCAACGCTGCTTTTCGTGTCTGGGTACTTAAGCAACGAAATAAGACAAAATAAGGATTTCTAAAAGTGCTTTAGGGAAGTGGTTATTCCCACGCTTGTATTAGTAAGTACTTTTTCAAAAAGTTCTTTCTTCTTCTTAATAGTGGGAATAACTCCAAAGATCAGCGTTCCACTTAATAGGAATGGGTGTTCCTCAAGGATTGAGGGATGTGAATAAATGACTAGAACCACACGAATCAAAATCAATAAACGGATAGAATATTCACTTATGCCGCATCATTGGCGCTTTTTAATGAGTTATTAGGAAGTTGTTGGGATTCACAGCAACCTGCAGATTCCCAAAGTTTCTTCTCCAAGGCAATCCTCGCGGCGGCAGTCTCAGCTTCCTTTTTACTTCTACCAGCACCTTCACCAAGTTCGAGACCATTCCAAACGACGCGTGCGACAAAATTCTTTAGATGTTCAGGGCCTTGGGCATCGATAATAGGATAGGTAGGGCTAACAGGAGAAATGCTTTGTAAAAGTTCCTGAAGACGTCCCTTAGGATTTTGATCGGGAGGATCAAGTTCCAAATTTTCTAGGTCATCACGTGCTTCAGTTAGTACGATGCGACGAGTGGTAACATAATCTGAATCCAAGTAGATCGCGCCGATTAAAGCTTCGTAAGCATCAGATAATGCCGAGATACGCTCCCGGCCACCGGAAGCTTCTTCACCGCGACCCATCATCAAATGTTTACCAAGATCGAGCCGTTCTGCATGCATCTTTAACCCTTCCCTCGAAACCAGACACGATCGCATTTTGGTCAACTGTCCTTCGCAAGAGTTTGGAAAATGATCAAATAGCCACTCGGTAAAAATGAGTTGGAGCACTGCATCACCTAGAAACTCAAGTCGTTGATTATCGAAATGATGTCGCTGTGTTTCATGTCCAAGCGAAGGATGTGTAAGCGCCTCCGCTAAAAGGAGTGGATTACGGAATTTATATTTAAGGCGCTGTTCGAGCGGGTTCATTGAAAACGCGGAAATTGAGAATCAAACAAAGCAGAAATCGTTTTCAGCAAAAGGATTACTTCTTTAATGTTAACTTTTTAAAAAATACACGAGCAAGACCATGACCACTTGAGAACCTTGGAGTCTTATTATTCGCTGACAGTAGGCTTTGTGACTGAAGGTCGTTGTTTCAAACAGAGAAAAAGGATGACGATGCATTCCAAAAGTAACAAAATATAGAGAAACCAAAAAGGCTCGAAGAGGAGTCGAAAGCGAGGGCGTACATTACCGGTTAGAATGATGACATAGAATAGCGCCAGGAGATTCAGACCCCAGGCAAAATGAAATTTTTGAAGAGGACCTTTGCAGAAGAATAATGCGATCAGCCCTAGAGCTCCTCCTAGAAAGTAAAAAGGGATTCCATAATAGGTGAGAAAATACTTGGGAAACTCGGGGTCGGTATATTTTGAATCTGGAAAACGATATTTGTTTACGATGAGCTGCCAGTTTTTGAGTAAGGTCTGAAACCAGGGAACTTCACCATAATGTGAATTAAAAAACTGCTGAATTTCTTCATCACTGTTCAGCCAGCTTCCAGTGAGACCTTTGCTCAGTGGTTTAATTTTTTTAAACGCACCTTCATAAGCCTCGCGTTGCTTTACAAATAACCAGTCATTGTCAAGCGACCCGGCGGGAGCTTCATTTGAAGTATATCTGAATTTATGATAGGCATGAATGGGAAGGTAGAAGAAATTTTTAATGCAGGTTTCAACCGCTAGCTTCATGCAGAGAGTGTCCACACTCGTGGTGATTTTCTTATCCTTGTTTTCCTTGATGTAAGTTTTGACGGCTGCGGATATTTGTCGTCGATGAATGACACGAGGAAAACCGTGTTGCGTATCCCAGCGGGCTTGAAGTTCACTGCGAACGGGTGCGATGTATGGTTCAAATCCAGGTGCGCATTTTAGCTCAGTTGGTGTGAGTCGGGCGACCGAGGTGTAGAGGAGCAGGGACGCCTGGGAGGTTTTCGTCACGAAATGGGTACATAGCGCGACTGCAAAGGCGATGGCCACGTTAGGCCAATGGGTGCGCAAATTTCGCAGGTGGAGCAAAACAATGAGGAAGAGACCGAATCCGAAAAACAGTTTCCCTTCAGGTCGCGCACCGGCAGTCAGAAAAAGTGAAAGGAGCAGAAAACTTAAACGCGTAAGCGATTGTCTGAATGTATATAGCGTTCCAGCTAGTGCCGTCAGCATGATGCAGAAAATAAACGTGGTCTCCGCCATGATCGCGTGTTCGTACCACAGCAAAAACGGATTGATCGCGATGAGCAGCGTTACCGGAATGATGAATATTTTCCACCAGCGGAACCAAAGTCTGCATAATGCGCCCATGATAAGTATAACCCCGACGCCAAGCGTGTGCTGAAAGATCGGAATCGCGATCAGTGCGGGAATCCCAAGGATGAAAGGCACGCTGAATATTGCTGGAACGAGGAATGTCTTTTTGCTGTGGACCTCGAATTTGCAATCCGCCAGCAGCCCTTCCACCGTGCAGAGAAAATCTGGTGTGTCGTCGTGATAATAGGCGTAAGGCAGATGCACCATGAGCGTGATGCGTAGCGCCAGACCCACCATAAGCGCAGGAAGACACCACACAAAAACCTCCTTCAGCTTCCGCGATAAAATCAGTTCCTTCAGTTTAATATATATCACGCTCATCATCTCAGGATCTCACCCAACAGCCTGACGCCATGTGTAATCAAGCAGCTTTTCAAACTCTGCTCGCTGTAGTGCGACACATTCCACTTTCAAATCAGAATCTCCAAAGCGAACCTGTTCGCACTGTCCGGTAAACAAATAGGGGGTCCAATTGCTCTGTCGCGCCATCGTGGGCGAGATATTCGAAGCGGTTCTGTGAAGAACGCTAAAAAATGGAAGTTCGCCCGTGCGACGAAACCAGTACCGTGCATTGTCAAAATCACTTTCGCGTCGATGAATCATCCCGTGCCAGTATGAGGCCAGATCACCCGAGCCATCCTGAAAAATCTTGTGAGCTTCATCAAGCGCATCGAGCCCGAAAAACAGTGCGCCTTTTAGCAGAACGAGCATCGATTCATTTTTTATCTCCTGTCCCTCCGCGAGTTCAGCTGGATCCAGCTTTCTTACACGCTCCAGCAGATCTCGGTTGATGGGCTCAGTCGGAATTAAGATCGTCATCAAATCCGTCTGAAGCAGCAGGCGTTCGATAATATCGGGGTAGTTGGGCATGGCTATTTAGGGTTCCTCTTTTTCAGGTATTTCTTCCTGAACCACGGGCTTCCTGTATCCCGGTGGCATAATTTCGTATTCTCCAGCGTCGAACGCCATGAGATTGCCCGGCTTTTTCACGGTGAATTGTTCCACCACGGCACCATTGCTTTGGAAAACAGTGATACCATCTTTTGCCTGGCTCATAACCGACCAGACAACATCCGGGGTGTCGGTAATGTGGACGATTGGAAGACCGTCGTTTGTTTGAAAAAATGTGCCGCCGTCGTCATGCTTGATCGTGAAAGTCGTTTTTGTGGTTGTATCTTGAAAGAGTGGGTTCGGAAGTGTTTCGATTTTGGCCATTTCATCGGATGTAAAATCGAGATCATTTTTTAGCGCCTCAGCTATCTTCTCGAACGTGTTGCTCGCAATAATGCGCTTTTGCTCGACGACCTTCCAATTTGATGTCGCGGGTTCTTTGGCGCCTGCGTCTTTTGTTTTCATTGACTCTAAAACAAGCGAGCGAAAGCGTTGTTCTGTCGAGTTCTCCTCAACGACAAAAATCTGTTCGCTCATACGGGATGCGAGGATCATTTGCGGCTGTGGCTCGTCGGCTTCATAAGCCAGACGACGGAGAAATTCCGCTTTGCTGGAATAAGCTCTCACTTCGCGGCCTTTTGCGGTTTCGACGATTGCCCATACCTGGTCTCCAAATCCCACACTAGAAGCCACCACTTTGTCACCGGTTTCCAATTCGGTCGTCGCTTTCTCCACACCCTTTTCGATTACCAGCTTTCCGTCTTCAATGGTCGCAATCATTGGTTCTTTTTTTTCAGCATCCGGATGCGGAAGCTCTTCCGTCCGGAGTATTTTGTCAGCTGTGCCACCGTCAGTTTTTGAAAACGTCGCGATGATTTGTAAACCGTCCATTTTGAGCGCGGTGATTTTTGAATACAGAGCGGCGTTATCTCCATCTACCCAGTCGTTGCCATGATATGCGACGCCTTTCACCTCCATGTCACCGACCATATAACCTCGCATTTTGTATTTGGCAGTAGGCAGTGCTTTCCCGTCCTGATCTTTCCCGTCCCATTTGGTGATGAACCCGTTGAGCCCCACAACGAATTCCTTTTCCGTCGCTTCTTTGTGCAGCACACGCACCAGCTTGTCGGTTTGATCAAAGATCCCAAGCGTCACCACGCCCTTTTCAACAGGCGGCGGGAGAAAGGTAATACGGATTTCGTTTTCCGGCGCGGGTGGTGGAATTGCTGTTTCATCTGCTGCACAGAGCGCGGAAGTCAGAGTCAAGAAAACGCCCGTCCATTCTAAAAGGAAACGGATGTTGAAAGGACGGGAGAGATGCACCCGCGCAAGCTGCCAGCCCGCTCCGCATTTTCCAAGGATGGGATTTTAATTTTTAACTTTAGACGAAGGGAGGGAGAAGGCCACCAATCAGTCCTTATAATCAAAGATGAAAAATCGCTATACCGTTTCAAATCCTAGCATCCCACCGATGCGATGGCGTAGATCGGTCTGGATTTCATCCATGTTTTTATTCGCATCTACGATCTCAAACCCGAATTCCTTTTGCATCGCAGCAAACTGATCGTGAATGAGGCTCTGGTATTTTACGAAGCCATCGAACATGGAACGCGAGAGGCCCAGATCCATCCCGCTCTCCCAGTAATCTAGCGTTTTATTCTTTTGTAAATTGCGTCCCACAAGATTGCGCGGCTCGATATGAAAATAAAACACGGCGTCGGGTATGATGGCAGGGCTGTATAGATTCCGCGTCCACTGTTCGTTCGCGCCCCGGACGATGTCGCGCGCCATGAGCGTGTAGATATAACGGTCGGCAAGGACGATATAGCCTGCTCGCAATGCCGGTACGATTTCATGCACGAGCTGATGGAAAAAATCCGTCGCGTAGAAAAGCGACATCGTTGTGTGCGTTAGCATGTTTGTCTGCTTCGCATGCTCAATGTCTTCCGCGAGAAAGGGTGAACGACGCAGACCCATGTGCCGAACCCCATAACCACTTGCTTCCAGCCAGGCGCTGAGCTGTTCGATCTGACTCGACCGACCCGATCCGTCCGCGCCTTCAATGACAAAAAGCCTGCCGGGAAAAGTGACGTCGGTGACTTCCGTCAAGGGTCTGCCAAAAAAGCGTTTCGCGGTTGGCGAAGATTTTGACGGAGCTTTGGGGTGTTTGGAGCGGGACATGTTCAGAGTCGGTAGTTCTCCAGTGAAATTTTCTCCTGCACCAGTTGTCTCACTTCCATTTGCATCGTGTGAATGTCACGAGCGGCATCCACTTTGATGAAACCAAAACGCGGTGCCATCTCTTCATAAAACTCGCGCGTCTTGCCCTGAAAGATCCGGAAGCTTTCGTAAGGGTCATTGCTCCAGCCCATATCCAGACCGGCTTCGTGATGCTTCAGTTGCGGACGGCCATCGAGAATGCGCTGCAAAGAAATCTCCAGCGGTGCCTGAAAGTAGAAGGTGATATCCGGCTGGACCGCGAATGAATACAAATCTTCTACCCATTGACGATCTACCCCTCGTGCGGCATCGCGCGCGAAAGCCGTATATATGTATCTGTCGCAGAGGACTATATAACCAGCCTGAAGCAGTGGAAAGATTTGACGATCATAGCGATCTGCAAAATCGGTCGCGTGGATCAGGGAAAAAGTAGTGGGAGTAAGCACTTGACTCGCCTTGCCTCTTGAAGTGGTTTTCTTCACGAGCACCGAAGAGTTCCACTGCGTAAAAAAGACCCGGTAGCCTTCCAACTCCAGCCAACGTTTAATAAGATAAATTTGCGTGGACTTGCCTGAGCCATCGAGACCCTCGACAGCAATGAGTTTTCCGGGATATGGTGAAGTAGGAGAAACCACGCGCGCCTATATGGGTGAGCTTGCCTAATAAGCGCAACGAAAATTTACAAACAGAAGACATTTTGAAGACATTTTTAAATTTTGATTTTTAATGCACGATTGTAGCGAACCAAACTGGCTTTGTTTGATGATCTACTTGGCAAACCTCAAAACTGCACGGTATCGATTTTAACCATCGATATGTTCCACATAGAACAATCGGCTCTCCGAAACAACCTTCAAAATTCACAGACACTATGTTCGTCCACCCCAAATATTACGATGTAGTTGTCATCGGTGCCGGTCACGGCGGAATTGAGGCGGCGATGGCTGCTGCGCGGATGGGGTGTAAAACCGCGATTATCACTCAGAGCCTTGATACGATCGGGCAGATGTCGTGTAATCCGGCGATCGGAGGTCAGGCAAAAGGGCAGATCGTCCGGGAAATTGATGCGCTGGGAGGTATCATGGGACTGAATACCGACGCTACCATGATCCAGTTTCGCATGCTGAACCTGAGCAAGGGGCCCAGTGTGCGGAGCCCACGTGCGCAATGTGACAAGAAAGCCTATCAGTTTCGAGCCAAGGTTTGCCTGGAACGTCAGGTCAATCTGGATATGCATCAGGGTAATATCACCGCTATCCTTACTAAAGACGATGCGGTTTGTGGTGTGCAGACCAATCTCGGATTTCAACTGAACACGCATGCGGTGGTTGTGACGACCGGGACATTCATGCGTGGATTGCTTCATGTGGGAATGGCAAATCAAGTCGGCGGCCGAATGGGTGATGCTGCCTCCACTTTGAGCGATAGTCTCCGGGATCTTGGGTTTGAAGTGAAACGCTTCAAGACAGGAACCCCGTGTCGTCTTAATGGGCGAAGTATCGATTTCACGCAATGCGGTCGCCAGGACGGTGATGAACCAGTCGGACAATTCAGTTTCGGACCGGAGCGAATCGAGTCCAGCCGCGATACCATCTTTACCCTCAATCGATGGAATGGAAGCAGTCTGGAGTGTGATCAGCTCCCGTGTTGGACCACCCATACCCGGGAGGAAACGCACGAGATCATTCGGAACAATCTCCATCTTTCGCCGCTATACGCCGGGAAAATCGAAGGCACTGGCCCGCGATATTGTCCCTCTATCGAGGACAAGGTCGTGAAATTTGCCGATAAGACGAGTCATCAACTTTTCCTAGAGCCTGAGGGACGGCATACGGAGGAGTATTATGTGAATGGTGTCTCCACGAGCCTGCCCTTTGAAGTCCAGTATGCGTTTATCCGGAGTATTGTCGGTTTAGAGAATGCGGAGATCATCCGCCCAGGATACGCAGTGGAATACGACTTTTGTCCGCCGACCCAGCTCCACGCAACCTTGGAGACAAAGCGCGTGTCTGGTCTTTATTTTGCGGGTCAGATCAATGGTACTTCAGGTTATGAAGAAGCGGCGGCACAGGGTCTGATGGCTGGTGCTAATGCAGCGCTGAAAGTGCAGGGAAAGCCTGCTTTGGTCCTGAAGCGTTCGCAGGCGTATATCGGTGTCATGATTGATGATCTGGTTACTAAAGGGGTTGAGGAGCCGTATCGGATGTTTACCAGCCGGGCAGAACACCGTCTCGTTTTGCGCCATGACAATGCGGACATGCGCCTTACGAAGCTGGGATATGAAGCGGGATTGGTGGATGAGGCACAGTTCGAAAAAACAGAGGTGAAACGGCAAAGGATTCAGGAGCTGCAGACATTTTGCGAAAAGCTAAACTACGAGGGGACGAAACTGGCGAGTTGGATGAAACGACCCGAGGTGACCGTCGCCAGTTTACCCGGAGAAATCCGTACGAGGTTCCACATGGAACATTGGGAGCAGGTGGAGATTGAACTAAAGTACTCCGGCTACATTGCGCGTCAGCATTTGATGATTGATAAGCTCAAAGGCGAGGAGCAACGCGTAATACCTGATGACTTTGATTATAACACAGAGAACAATCTCCGGCTTGAGGCACGCCAAAAGCTGGCCGCCATTCGTCCCCGCACATTGGGTCAGGCTGCCCGTATCAGTGGCGTTACTCCTACCGATCTCGCGGTCCTTTCCATCATGCTCAAATAGCCGCGTTGACGTTTTTCAACTTATGACTCAGATTCGCATTGTGAAATATATTGTTACCCTACTTGGCGCTCTCATTTTAAGCCTTCCCCTTCAGGCTGGGGAGCGTGTCACCATTTACGCCATGCTGCTGGATAAAACGCCTGTGAAGCTCTCAAGCGGAGCCGAGTGGGTGATGGAAAAAGGCGATTGTTTCCCCATCATAGCTTATAAAGAATCTCGTAATAAAATATACCTCCGGATTGCTGGTGCGCAATTTGTGGTAAATGCAAAGCAGGCGCGGGAAGTGAAAGAAAGCGAAGTGGTAGGGGCCATGGAGAATTACCGCAATAATGTGAGCACTTATATCCAGACTGCTCCTGATAAATGGCGCACCGAGGCGGAAGCTCAGGAAAAGAAGCCAAACGCAAAGCCTGAAACAGATGAGAAGAAATAGGAGGAGCTTATGAAATTATATATCAAGACATGGTGCCCGTGGTGCGTTTCGGCTAGGGAATGGTTGGATAAAAGGGGTTACCAATACCAGCCAGTGGACGTCGAAGCGGATAAGGAGGATTTCGAAACCATGATCAAACTTTCCGGGCAGAAGAAAACCCCCACGTTGGTTCTGGATGATGGACGACTACTCGCCGACTTTGGTCCTGAAGAACTGGAGGAATTTGTCAAAAAACACGACCTGACGCCGTGACCACCTCCAATATTTTCCTGCTGATAGGAGTATTTGTACTGAGCCAGGCGCTACGGAGCACACGGAGCGTATTGCTTCATAAGCTAGGGGTTTTTGGACATGTGGGAGCGTCGTTTTTGCTAGGTTATTTTTTGACGGATAGCATGTGGGGCGGCCTCTTCTTCGCTTCCTTTTGGTTTGTGTGGCCGTGGTATGAGCTTATCACCCGGGTAAAAAAAATCGCCATGCCCGCTGAGAAAACGATGCGTCATAAATCTCCCCCGCATCGCGAACAATTTCCTGCACTGGATGAAATCACGGAAGAAATTGAGACGGAAGGGTTCGAACACGTTGAAGATTTGGGTCGTGATATAGAAGAAGTGAAGCAGTTCAACCGTATCTTCTATAAAGCCGATGAACGTACTCAGGCATCGGTTTGTTTGATGGAGCAGGAGCGATTTGCGTTCTATTACATCCGCATTACCTCGCACGGAAGCGATGGTCGCATGTGGATCACCTGGAATTATCCGTTTTCACTACAGCTCAAGCTAGCGACAGGATGGACGCTGAATCGCCAGCGCGGCGATCTTAGCTTTATCCAGCTTTTACAGAGTCATCAGGAGTTTCTCACCAATTACGGGTTGGAGACAAACCAGCTGAAGCAGGGTGATCCTGAGATGGTGATTGATGACATTCAGCACGAACAGCAGGTCCAAATAGCGCACAACCTCATCGCAGGAATTTTAGAAAAACAGCCCGACGGAGCTATCCGCTACACTTGGCGCGGGCTGCTGTTTATATGGCTACAATTTCTCCGCGATTTTGTGAGACTATCGTAGTGAGGGCAGATCGGCTATTCTGAAGACTCCGCGCCTTGGTAAGGGACAAAAGTGAGGTGTATTGTGGAAATATCCAGCGTGTTATCTGTGACTTCAGGTTTGGTGTAGTCCTTACGCTTAATAAGACTCACATGGCCGTCGCAGAATAGAAAATGCGCCCCATTTTCGAGATCTTCCTGCTTGGCTTTGCTCAAAGTCACATAAGGATCGCCATCTCCAAAAAATGGACGAATGTATTTTGGATTGCAGTTCGCGAATTTGTCGGCAGTTTCAGCCATAAAAACCACGGAATTTGGTCGTTCCAGCCTACTCATCGGCTGAGTCTTATAATTATTATCCGAGCTGCTGTAGCTCAGAAAATAATTCATCGAGTAGCAAAACAGAAAATTCATCGGCGGATTCAGGAATTTCTTTGCTGCATCCTTTGGCACTGCAGGATTGATCCAAGCGGATTTGTCACCAGGCTTCGGTGGATTGGTGAGATACGAGGGATCTGAAAGCGGTTTCATTCCCATATAAGGCGGCAGGCGATTGAACCATGAGGTTGGATCGTCTAGCGCGATATTGGTCAGACTTTTCTGACCGTCATAAGGCATTTCACCATTATAGTCGGCGAGTGAACGATTTAGTGCAGAACCCCAAAATTTCAGATTGTTCATGGAGGTAACCGCATGACTCCTTTTTTTCATGTCTGCCATTACTGGGTAAGCGATTGCTGCGAGAATGCAGATAATCACGATAACAACGATGAGCTCTATAAGCGTGAAACCGCTCCGATTCTTGAATACGAGCTTACCACTCGGAATTTGGATCTTTTTCATAATTTAAGGATCCCGGGGGGTGTTGGGCTCTATCTCCCATTAAATCATGAAACGGTCAAGTTATTAGGTGTTACAAACAAGCAACATGTATAAAAAAGTATTATCTACTGAAACCCATCGGCGGTAAGTAACAGCGAAGCACGCAAAGACGCGAAGGATAGGCAATCGGCTAAGAGATTTGGGAGAAGTAGCTCTAAACCACTTTTTTTCAGACATTTGTAGATACGTTAACCAAGGAGACAATTTGAAAAAAGAGCCATGTAGGCTCACTTCATAATGTCGTCCAAGAGTTTAAAGTAACCTTGTGCAGCCCCGATAATCCGCGAGGCAATATACAGCAGAATCGCAAGATAAATAAGGCGAGGCGTCCATTCGGTGACTTTTTCTAAGCGAGAAATGGCTTCATTCAATGAGTCGCTGGATAGCCGTTTTAACTGCTCATCGAGACGTCCGGTTTGCTCGCCTACGATGATGGTTTGAATGGCAGTGGGAGGGAAAATGGAACTTGTTCCCAGCAAAGGTCCGACTTGTCCGCCGCTGGAAACCGCCGGGGTAATCTTCTGGATGAGGCTTCGAATGCTTGCACTTCCACTGGCGAGCGCAGCTGATTCAAGGCAGGTGATCACGTTCGCACCGGAATCGAGCTGCATATTGTATGTGCCAAAAAAGCGGCTTAATGCAAAGCGCCTCCGAATCTGGCCGAGTAAGGGGATGCGCATGAAAATTTGATCCAAAACGAGGGAATCCAAAGAGAGCTTCAATAGAAAGCGGCTGAAGCTGATGAGCAAAAAAAGACCGCCCCAACAAGCGATCAGCAGAACGCCGAGGGTTTTAAAATAAGCGCCCCAATTTCCGGAGACGACGGCATTGGGTATTCCGAGAAGGATCATACCCATATGGAGAATGAAAAGTGGATAGGCGAGCTTGGTCCAAATGGTGGAAAGTGCCTTTGCTTGTTCTTCAAAATAATCTGAAAGCAGTTTGAAAGCTTCATCCAGCTTTCCAGAACGCTCGGAGGCGGTGATTACGCCGAGCTCGAGTTTGCCAAAAACCGAGGGGGATTTGGCGAGAGATTCGGAGACTGAATTACCGTCATTCAACGAGTCGCTGATTCGAGCGATAGTCGTCCGGTTTCCAAGGCCGGAATTGGCGAGCAGCATATCAAACGCTTTTGGCAGAGCGATCCCGGAGCGGACTAATTGCGAGAGGTCATGAAAGAATCTGGCTTTATCGCGCAATTTCATCTGCGCACTGTGGCTGGTGGCGCCAATTCAGCAAGCGTAACAAAAGTGGAGACTGGTGGTGGTTGCTAGCCGTCCGATTTAATTACCTGCTGGCTGGTGAATCCGGAAGAAGCGCGCGTTTGGTGGCGGGAAAGTATGTGTGTAAATTTTCATACCATTGCTGATAGTGATCCCCGTATTCACCTTAGTCCAACTGGCGTCACCCGGCATCAGATTGTCCGAGTATTCCAAAGAATAGCCGGTGAGATAAACGGGCCATGTCATCGTGATGGAATTATTGCTGCGAGCTGCGCTGTAATTCCGTTTGAGCTCTGGTTTCATGAGCGAGCCGGGAACGGTGGGAAGTCCTAGAAGCGCGGTGGAAAGATTGGCGGCGTCTCCATTGCGAATGGGCTGGAACGCACCGGTATAAGAAGGGCGTCCAGTTCCAGGGTTCGCGCGGTTTGAAAAATAGCTATAAAGGTCGCTGCCGGGCGTGAAGCTGGGTCCTCTGATAAACATGGGGATGGTGTAGTTTTCCACCGATAAAAAATTGCTGTGATTTTGCGTCTCCCCTGGGCCGCCGCCGCCATGATCCGCACTGACAATGAGGGCGACTTTGTTGGTTAAAGCCGGATTACTTTCGAGAGCGTTCAGGATTGCCACAATCTGTGAATCCACGGTTTTCACGGCATTACGGTAGGCGCTGCCATCGGTGTTGTTCCAACCAGATGCGTGACCGGCTTGATCCACGACACCGAAGTGCATGAAGGTGTAGTTTTCCAAGGTGTTGCCGTTAATGCGTCCAACGAGCGTGTTGGTGATGGCCGGTGGGTTGTAGTCCACTATCTGGGCAAAATCGATTTTGTCCTTCCCGTTGTCGGGGCCGATAACATCGGTTGCGCCTGCAAGTTCATCATAGCTGATGTTGATAACGGTGAGCCTGTCTTTATCGACTAACAAGGAAGTGCTAAATCCACGATCGTGGGCGACATCATAAACACTGTACTTATATGTTACGTTGGGATTGCCGTTTGCGTGGATGGTGTGGCCGGGAGTGGGGCCATTGTCATCAAACCCATGATGGGTGGTGTCGGGCAAACCGGCGGGCTGAAGGACAGGCCGTCCAGTAAGCATGGAAAAATGATTTGGAATGGTAACTGAGCGTTCGTAATCGCAGCGTGCATTGTAAGTGAACGCTGAAGCGTTGCGCAGGCGGACAAACCCGGGAAATTCCGAAGGAGCAGTCTCTATGAACTGCTGGATGAAATGCCCCCGCAGGCCGTCCACACTGATATAAATCACATGCTGGATGTCGCCTAGAACAGGAGGTGTGTATGGGGAGATTTTTAATTTTGCGCCGAAGACCAGATCAGTACTGCTGGTTCCGTTCTGATGTACTTCTGCACACAGCACATTGGTTCCGTTGATGAGTCCGATGGCAGGGCCGCTGACCATACCAAATTCCTCAGAGGCATCGCCAACGTTGGTATGAGCCTGCGAATTCCAGGCACCGCCGGTGTTATAGCGGGTGGAGCCGATCAGGTTCCCGTTGAGATAATACGCGACCCCGTCGTCCAAGACCTGATCGATCGAGAAAGTGGCGTTGGCAGGATCGCCGCTGAACGTAAATGTCTTTCTAAAGAGATAAGTGATTAGAGATCCCTGGCTTCCTACGCCGGTTTGGATGGGGTAAGGGAGCGATGTCGTTTCAAATCCGAACAATCCCGGCCCGGATCCCCAGCTTACGCCGTTGAGCGGGACGGTGTCGTCGAAACCCGAAGTCCGCCAGCTTGTGCCAGGATCCTGAGTGGGGATGTTAAACTTCCAGGTATCCGCGTAATTGATGACTGTCTGGGTTTGTGCATGAATACACTTGTGTGAAAGGAGCATGCAGAAGCAGGCCAACACGAAGCATATGAGAAATTGGGGGCGTCTCATGATTGTAACACTAAGTCGGCTTCCAGGGTCAGCAAGCGTTATAAAGTGCATTAGCGTGTATGGTGCGACTCTGTTTTTGGTAAAGAAACCAGCGGACTTGGTGGCGCGGTCTGGTCCGTGAGAACAGGCTGGTGGTGACACCGTTCAGGAGATTGTACTAAAATTGGGGTTTGGAATTAACCTCGAAGATTGCCGAACCCGTACTTTTTTTCATGACGTCCGGCCTTCTTCCCGCCATCGTCCGCCTCCCTTGCGAGGCGTAATGGCCTCGTTTTATCCTTTTCCGCAATGCCCAATAAGAAGTCCTCGAAATATAAAGACGATCAACCTCAACTGCCGCTGTCGAATGACAACGCTAATGGCGGGCAGTCGCCATCTCCTGAAACGCCTGAGCCTAAAGTGACCGCGCCTGACACGGAAGTGACCGCGCCTGACACGGAAGCTGCGCCTGACACGGAAGCTGCGCCTGACACGGAAGCTGCGCCTGTGGAGACAGTTCAGGAGACGGAAGAAGAACCCATACCAGAAGTCCGGGTTGGAAAAGTGCAGGAAGATGACGCCCCATTGGCGCAGAGTTATCGGAACTGGTTCCTTGAATACGCGAGCTATGTGATCCTCGATCGCGCGGTGCCGCACATGGACGACGGACTCAAGCCCGTGCAACGGCGCGTGCTGCATACGTTATGGGACATGGACGACGGGCGTTTCCATAAAGTCGCGAATGTTGTCGGCGCAACGATGAAACTGCATCCACACGGTGATGCATCCATTGGCGCGGCATTGGTGGGAATCGCGCAACGCAACTGGCTCATCGAGCCGCAGGGAAATTTCGGCAATATCTATACAGGCGACGATGCTGCGGCACCCCGTTACATCGAAGCGCGCCTCACGCCATTCGCGAAGGACGTGCTTTTTAACCCGAAAACGACAACGTGGCAGCTCAGCTACGACGGACGCAATAATGAGCCTGTGACATTGCCTGCGAAGTTCCCGGTCGTATTGCTCGAAGGTGCGGAAGGGATCGCGGTCGGTCTTTCCACGAAGATCTTGCCGCATAATTTCAACGACCTTTGCCGCGCAGCCATCAATCATTTACAGGGGAAAAACTTCCGGATTCTGCCCGACTTCGTGACCGGCGGCACTGCGGACTTCTCCGCCTACAACGACGGCGAACGCGGCGGGAAGGTGAAAGTGCGCGCGACCATCGAGGTGCGGTCGAAAATTCTGCTCGCGGTCACAGAGTTGCCGTTTGGCGTCACGACGACCTCACTCATCGAGTCCGTGCTCGCGGCGAACGCGAAGGGGAAGATTAAGATCAAGCACGTGGACGACAACACGGCGGACAAAGTGGAGATTCTCATTCACCTGCCGGCAGGCGCGGAGCCGAAGAAAGTGATCCCGCAGCTCTACGTTTTTACAAACTGTCAGGTGCAGTTGAATCCCGCCGCATGTGTGATCGTGCGTGATCCTGTGACCGGTGCCGACAAGCCGCATTTCGTAGGCGTGCGCGATATTCTCAAGACGAGCGTGGAGGCGACCAAGGCGCTGTTGAAACGTGAACTGGAGATCAAACTCGAAGAACTCGAACAACAATGGCATTGGGATTCGCTAGATCGCATTTTTATCGAGGAACGCATCTACCGGAACATCGAAAAATCAAAGACGTGGGAAGATGTGCTCGAAGAAATCCAAAAGGGGCTTAAGCCGTTCATCGGACAGCTCCGGCGTGAGATCACCGAGGACGATATCACCCGCCTTACTGAAATCCGCATCAAACGTATCTCCGCTTATAATCGTTTCAAGGCCGAGGAAGCGATGAAGAGGATCGAGGAGGACATCAAAGAGACAAAGAAAAACCTCAAAAACCTCACCGCGTATGCCGTGGCGTGGTTTGAGATGTTGCAGCAGAAATACGGCAAGGGGATCAAGCGTCGCACGAGTTACGATGAAATTGAGCAAATTAACGCCGCCGCCGTGGTCTCCGCAAACCAGCGTCTTTACGTAAATCGCAAGGACGGCTTTATCGGACTCAACTGGCGTCAGCACGATTTCGTCACCGAGTGCACCATTCTCGACAGCGCGATCTGCATCATGAAAGACGGCTCGCTGAAGGTCTCGAAAGTGGCGGACAAGATTTTCATGGGGCGCGACATTATCCACGTGGCGATCTGGCCGCAGGACGGCGACCCGCATTTCTACACGATGGTTTATCTGGATAGCGAAACCGGGAAGACGTTTGTAAAGCGCTTTCAGATCGGCGGTTTGTCGCGCGACAAACTCTATCCGCTCACCAAGAGCGAAGGGTCAAAAGTGGTCTGGATGCATGTCGCGAAGAGCGAGAAGGAAATGCCGAAAGCTCTCAAGGTCTCGCTCGATGGTCGCAGCGGCGCGCGCGTTCGCGATCTCGACTTCGATCTCACCGCAATCCCCGTCAGCAACCGTGCCTCCAAAGGCGTAACCATCACCAAATGGACGGTAAAGGATGTGAAGGTGCCAAAGTAAAATTTGGAAGGTAGATCAACTGGGTTGCGCCCTACAACATTACAGATAGCAAGCGGTTATCTCACCGCCAGCAAGCTGGCAGTTGTTCGTTGATTTAGACTCCCAATGGGTGTGATTAAAAGTGGGTGCGGTTGACGCGCGAGCGGCGGCGAAGCCGCCCAATGGTGCGCATGCTTCCAGCTTGCGCCTACCCGCAATACTAAGCCTAGCGTTGCAGGCGGGCATTCCACGGAAATAACCAGCATTTGTTTCCAATTGGCAGCGATGCGCGGCGCAAGCTGGAAGCTTACGCTACATTGCTTCGCTCCTCTGGCTTCGCCAGCACCTCCCTCAACCGCACCCACTTTTAATTAATCGCACCCACTCCCATTCCTCCTCTATTTCAGCATCGCCGCTGGCAATGTATCTGCTCTCTTGGCAGTTGCATCGAGGAGGCTCCCCACCTTAAGCAACCGCCTCTCGATGTGTGCCATGACCTTTCGTATCCCCATTTTCGTTCTTTCCTGCATTGGACTTATTTCAATCGCTACCACAGGGCAAGCGCAGGTTACCACCACCGGATTTCAAAACCTTCCTCGCGCAGAGGCGCCAGGAACATTGCTGAGCCACCCGGTTGCGAACGGCTCCGAGCCGATTGGAAGAACCACTTCGATCAATTACTTAAATGGTTGGGTCATTGTGGGTGGAGAAGTTCCCGGCTCGCGGCCCGGCTCGGACCTCATCTTGCGTGTTTATGACATTGCTAATCCAGCCAACCCGGTGCGGCGACTTCCCTCGGATTTCGGGCTAAACTATCCGAATAATTTATGGATTCAGGGAAATGTGGGCTGGAACGCGCATGGAACTGCGCAGAGTGGCTCCTTGCTACTCCCCGGCGTGATGCGCGTGAATGGCTTCGGCGGATTGGTGGAATTAGGGGGGACCAATGGCATTCCGCAACTGGGTCAATTACCGCTCTGGTATAATCGGTCGAGCCAAGCGGGCCCATGGAATGCAACCTTACTTTGGTACGATACGGATGATTCGGACATCGAGATCAGTCGCCAGTCCATTGGCCAATACGGGTATGTGGAGCGACAGGTGCTCGGCGCATTTGATCATGTGGGACCCTTTGGCGGAGGCGACTGGCATCCGATGTTTTTCGGGGATTTGCTGATCATGGCGCGCAGCGGATCTTCTGCGAACGACGGCGTGGTCGTTTATCGTCTGCAATATCAGAACTTCGAGGATGCCAACCGCGCGAACGATTCCGTTGTACCGCAATATGTCGGTTCACTGGCGGGAGGATTTGAGGGCTACTGGCCAAATTTGTTCAGCGATGCGACGGGGCTTTATGTGATTGGCTCAACGAGCAACATCCTCGTCGGCGCGGACATCTCACGGGCCGTGGATCCATCGGGTGATGGTGCAGTGACTCTTTCGGCCAGCCTGACCGTCCCGAATTTTTCCAACGCCTCATATCCGGTTTATCAGGATCAATTTGGCTTTATTCACAATCGCAAAGTCAACATGACGCGGTTCCTCGCGGGTGACGCCAATCCGATTGTGCTGACGCTGGATGAAGTGGGAACGGGTGTGAATACGAGCCAAATTTCGCTTGTGCTGGGGAATCTGTGGCTCACGGGCGGTTATCCTATTCCGGGGTTTAATCAGGGCATGGGCGTCTGGGTGCATCAGCAAGCTCCCGACACCACGCCACCGCGTGTCACCTTTCACATTCCGCAAGCGAACCGGACCAATTACCCTCGATTTGCGCCGCTGAGCTTCCTTCTGCATGAGCATCCGCGAAATGGCGGTCCGCGCAACGGGATCGATTTCACCGTGCGACCCGTGCTCACAGGCGGCGGACTCGGGACGGCAGTCACCGGATTTTTGATTCACGACTTTTCTGGCAACCTCACGTTCACGCCGGATGTCGGACTGGCGGCCGATACGACCTATCAGGTCAATTTCCATTCCGATCCCGCGAACCAAATCGGATTCGTGGACGCGGCGGGAAATTACATCGAGCCCTACACGTTTCGTTTTTCCACCGGAGGAGGGATTAATGCGATCGCACCGCCCGTCTTCACCAGTCTCACCGCGGATATCTATCAGCCTGCGCCGGGGCAATTGGTAACTGTCACCGCTGCCGCCACCGGGACTGGCGCGCTCGATTATCGGTTTAACTTCAATGGCACTTGGTCTGCCTGGAATGCCACGACGACTGCGAATCACACTTACCTCGCAGCGGGTCGTCCTCGTGTCCTCGCGCAAGTTCGCGACAGCGCCGGGAGCGTAGTGACCACTTCGCTTTCGCTGCTGGTGATCACGCCGCCAGCCGCCGGACCGCGCCCTACGCACAACTCCACGATGGCGATTGGGGAAGATCCCGACGGACGCAGGCTGTGGAGCGTCAATCCGGATGCGAACACGGTTACCGTGATCAATCCCGCGACTGGCGCAAAGGTGGCTGAACATGCAGTGGGATCAAATCCGCGTTCGATTGCGCGCGATGCATTGGGCAGATACTGGGTCACGTGTCTTGAGTCTGATGAAATCCGCGTGCTCAATGCGAACGGCACCACGCACACCACGATTCCTTTGAATTATGGCGCTGCGCCTTTTGGCATCGCGGCGTCCCCGGATGGCCAGCAGCTTTTTGTGACTCTCTATGGCTCGGGGCATATCCATCGATACAGCGCCGCAAGTCCGGGTGTTGCGCCGACAATTCGCAGCACGTTTACGACGCCGCGGGCGATTGCCGTCAGTGCGGATGGGCAGCGGGTATTAGTCACACGGTTTATCTCCCCGGAACTTGAAGCGGAAGTGGCCGAGTTCGCCGGAGTATCCACCAATCTGGATTTAATCCGCACCATTCGTCTTGCCTCCGCCAGCACTATTGATGGCGGCGATCGCAGTGCGGGCGTTCCCAATTACCTCTCATCCATCGCGATCTCGCCGGATGGCAGCCGCGCTGTGGTTGCTTCAAAGCAGGATAACACTCTGCGTGGGACGCTTTTTGGCGTTGGCGATCTCACGCATGAAACCACGGTGCGCGCGGTGGTCTCTTTAATAGACCTCGCCTCCAACGAAGAAATTCGTCACTCGCGCAGGGACTTTGACAACAGCGACAGTCCCAGCGCCGTTGCGTTTACCCCACTGGGCGACACTCTGCTTGTCGCGCTCCAAGGCAGCAATCGCCTGGTTGGAATGGATGCGCTGAATCTCGCCCCTGTCACCGGTCACAATGCGGTAGGCTCCGTGGAAAGCTCACCGGCAGTGATCACCCTCGACGCCGGAACCGGACTCGCCCCGCAAGGCGTATTGGTGGATGCCGTAAGTCAGCGCATTTTCACGCAAAACTTCATGGGCCGCAGTGTGAGCGTGCGCAACGCAACGCCGCTCCTCGTCGAAAACCGCACGAATATTCCACTGATCGCCACCACGGCGAGCGTATCCAATGAATTACTCAGCTCTCCGGTTCTCGCTGGTAAACGCATTTTCTACAACGCGGCGGATCCCCGGATGAGTGCCGACGGTTATATCAGTTGCGCTTCCTGTCATGTGGATGGCGGACACGATGGTCGCATCTGGGATTTTTCCGGTCGTGGTGAAGGGCTGCGCCGGACAACCGACTTGCGAGGCCGCAGCGGGATCGGTCACGGGAATGTGCATTGGTCGGGAAACTTCGACGAAATCCAGGATTTCGAACACGACATGCGCGGCCCTTTTGGTGGAACCGGTTTTCTGGGACTCACTCCAGCACAGTTCGCTGGGCAACATCCTTCGCCTGCAAGTGGCAAAACCGGACTTAATGCTGATCTCGACGCCCTTGCTGCATATGTCACTTCCCTGACGCCAGCGCACACTCCACGCAGCCCGACTCGTAATAGCAACGGCACGATGACTGCCGCTGCCGTGCGCGGACGCGATGTTTTCGTCGCGCAAAACTGTGCATCCTGCCACAGCGGAGATGCACTGACTGGAAGCACACTCACTCCGATCAATGCGCATCCACTTGTGAACATCGGAACCCAGTCCGCACTGAGCGGTTCGCGGCTCGCGCAGCCAATCACCGGAATAGACACTCCGACTCTCCACGGATTACATGCCGCGAGGAGCCTCCTGCACCACGGTCAGGCGACCACATTAGACGACGTCTTTAATTACACCGGCGGGACTTTCATCTCTGCGGCACAAGGTCAACCGCTCACGACCGTGAATGCAAATGCCGTTAATATTTTTACAGACAACGCATTTGAAGGCGGTGGTGGATTTTTGCGCGGTCCGTACGGTGCGGTGGCCTCCCTTGGCGATGAAGCGGGCGCAGCAACGCCGCCCGGCATTCGATTTAATAATATAGATGGAGGACCTTCGGGCGGGACTGGCCGGATCGCGATGCGCTATGTGCGCCAATATAACAACGGCACCGCGCTGCTCCGCGTGAATGGCGTGCAACAAACGCTCAACGTGTTGCGTCAGTATCCCGACAACTCGTGGCAGACCAGTGGCTGGCGGTGGATCACCGTGGATGTTCCGCTTAATGCGGGCACGGGTAACACGATTGATGTGTTGCGGGGAAATGGTAATCTCCAGCTGAATGCGCTGATCGTTTCCAATGCGGCGGACATCACCGCCACGCAACCCCATCGTCTGGTGCAAAGTCTTTCGACGGGCGATCGCACCGATCTCCTCGCTTATCTGCGGCAAGTGGATGGCCGTGACGCGGTCGGCGCTCCTTTTCCTCCGCCCAATCCGCCCGCTCCGCAAGCTCCTGGTATCGTGAGTGCTCCGACGCCACGACTGCTGGCAGTCGGCAACCGTTTGCATTTTGTCGTCGCAGTCAGCGGCACTGCGCCGTTCAGCTATCAATGGTATCGCGACGCAACACTAGTGGGCCTGAATAGTCCCGAACTTGAGATAGCGTCTGTACAAAGCGGTGACGCCGGAATGTATCGCGTCGAGGTGACGAACGGGCAGAACAGTATCAGCACCCAGGCCGTGGAAGTGATCATCAATCCAGCGTTGCTAATCACCACCGCATCGCTTCCCACCGCTCCCGTGGAATGGACATACAATCAAACGCTCACCGCAATCGGCGGTGTCTCAACGCGAACCTGGATCTTGCAAAGTGGCAATCTGCCAGCCGGACTTGTGCTTTCGACTGACGGACAAATTACTGGTATTCCAACGTCTCCAGGGCGTGCGGAGTTTACGGTGCGTGTCAGCGATTCCTCCGGGTCCGCAACGCGTGCGTTTACGATGAACGCACCGCCGGTGGGTGGTTTCGTGAACGATCCTGATCTCATTCTTCATTACACATTCGATGAAGGAATCGGGACACGCATTTGGGATTCTGCTCCGTCTGGACTAAACCACGCCACCAATCACGCAAGCCCCCAATGGGCTGCGGGCGGGCGCTTTGGCGGGGCGTACGGGTCTGCGGACCTCAGCGCGTCAATCAGTAGCTTTTTTCCCGCGAATCAGAGTGATCTCGATTTTGATCCCCGCGGAAATGCATTCACAATTTCCGTCTGGGTGCGCACCGCCGCACCGAGTGGCTACAACACGATTTTAGGGAAAGATCGCGGCGTGGCCCCATGGGAATCCCAGTTTCGTATGTGGATGAATGGTAGTCCGAATGGTTTGCAAGCGGTCAATGGCAATCAATATAGCGGTACGCTTGCGACGACGTCACCCGCGCTCAACAACGGTCAATGGCAACTCGTTACACTGGTCAATTATCTCGACGGAGTAACGTGGCGTTCGCGGCTCTATTACAACAACGGCACTGGCTTTACTCAATTCAACACGGGCGCAGGCGGACGGCTCCCGGGATTGATGCGCGTGGGCGACACTACCCAGGGCGGCAACGCATGGCGTGGCCAGATCGATGATTTGCGAATCTATCAGCGCGCGCTCAGTCAGGCAGAAATAGCGACATTGTTCAATGCACCGCAAATCGAGACATTTGGAGGCTGGCTCAATACGCATCTCACACCTGCTCAACAGCAGGATCCAGCACTCACGGGTTCTGCCGGTGACGCCAACCGCAATGGGGTCCCGAACCTGATCGAGTTTGTCACAGGAAGCAGCACGGGAATGCCACTCACGTTTCAGCTCAACGGCAATCCTGGCGTCGGCACGGTCACGCTCACGCTCTCTCGCAACACCCTCGCGCGTGGCGTTACCCTCATCGTGGAATCGTCGGAGGATTTGCTGGAATGGACACCGCTCGCGACAAGCCTGAACGGCGCAGCACCCACCGGAACGGCAACGATCAGTGAAGGGACCGGGGTAGTGCGGACACTCACCGTAGTTGTTCCTTCCGGCGAAACGCGCAGCTTTTACCGGACTCGCGCCGTTCGCACTCCGTGAATCGTGACTACCGGTTTGGACACCGTTGTTTTTCTCCATCGGCGTTTTCGTATGCGGGGATCCGCAGGACGTAGTAATAAAGCACGTGAGCGATTCCTAGGGAGATCAGACCTGCCCATAGAACGTCTGAGAGAAAATGCCCGCCGGCAGCCATTCGTCCCAGGCCACTCGCGAATCCGATAACGAGGCCCGTGATGAGAGAGGTCCATGCCAGCGCGCGATATCGGCGCTTCCAGATCCACCAACCAGCAGCGCAGAGAAATCCCACCGAGCAGTGACCGCAGGGAAACGATTTTCCTCCTTCACCTATCGGCAGTAGCGGCGGCGCGTAGTGGCGCGCGCCCCCAAACTCTACGATCTCTCGCGGACGCGGACGCTGCCAATGATCTTTGAGGATCGCGTTGACCACGAGCCCTGGGCCCAGGATCACTGCGAGAAGCAGAAAAACCGAAAGCCTGCGCATCCCAACGCGATTTCGGAAGTGGCCGACAGCCAGCATTCCGAAGCCTGTAATCAGCAAGGACGCCGTAATCCATGGAGCCGTATGATAGAGTATTGACCAAGGTGCTTGCTTCGCGATTCCCCAAGAATTTTTCTCCAACGGAAGGTAAAACCAGCGTGCGGCTGCGATGTCCAGATCCGGGGTGGCAAACAGGATTATGGTCAGAATGCTGAGGCCGAGCAGCATGATCAGCTCGGGTAGCCATTCGCGGCGGTATGATCCGATCGACTTCATCGCGTGTTGGAATCTGATCTCGGACGAGGGTGAAAACAGACTCTCATTGCCGGATTAATTGCGTGGAGACAAACGTTCGATAGAACGGGCAGCGATCAAACAACTGTTCGGGCGAGCCATCATCAAGAATCCGCCCGTCGCTCACCATGAGAATACGGGGAAGATGGGTGACGGTGGAAAGCCGGTGCGCGATCACGAGGGTGGTCCGGTCTTTCATCAGCTCCTCCATCACTAGGCGCAATTCGTTTTCAGTGCCGGCATCCAACGAGGAGGTCGCCTCATCCATCAGCAAGATGGGAGCGTTTTTTAGGAAGGCACGGGCGATAGCGAGTCGCTGACGCTGCCCTCCAGAAAGCTTGAGTCCTCGCCCGCCAACCTGGGTGAGATAGCCTGCGGGGAGTGATTCGATAAAGGCTGCGGCGCGAGCTGCCTCGCAGGCTGCGCGCACTTCTGCGTCACTGGCGGAATGGTTTCCGTAACGCACATTCTCCATGATGGTGTCATCAAAAAGTATATTGTCTTGCGGCACCACTGCGATGGCATCGCGGAGGGACCGCAGCGTTGTTGATTGCACGTCCTGCCCATCCACGAGAATCGTCCCGACATCGGGTGCGTAAAACCGAAGGAGTAGATTAAAGAGTGTCGATTTCCCCGCGCCGCTTTCACCCACAATGCCGACTCGCTCCCCCGCCCGCAGTCGGAGGGAGAGGTTAGTCAAAACTTGCTCCCGTTCCTGATAGGCGTAATTCACATGGCAAAACTCCACCTCTCCTCGCACTGGATGCGCCAAGCAAACTGCGCCGCTCTTATCCTGCTCGGGCACGATCGCGGCGGTCTCTTCCAAGCGATCAAGCGCCACGTTCAGGTGCCGCCATTGAGCCACTTGGATGGCAAGGTTGCGCGCGTTTGGAACCACAAAAGCCAGATAGATGAGAAACGTGATGAGCTCCTCTGCCGCGAGTTCACCGTTTGCAATCAGGCTGCTCCCATAAAATAGGACCACGAGAAAAGTAAGAGACGCCATTGTGATCAACAGTGGCTCCATAAGGGCCGAAACGCGGGATTCCTTCCGCTGCACTTTCAGTAGTCGCTCCTGACGCGCCTCGAATCTCTCCTGCTCGTGCGCTTCCCCACTGAACGCTTTGACCACTTCGATGCCTGTCAGCATTCCGTGCAGGCTGCCTCCCAAGGATTCCAACGCATTCATTCTCTGTCCTTGCAGATGTCTGGATCTGTCGTTGATGCCCCGCAAGCCCAGTGCGATCAACGGAGCCGCGCAGCCGCTGAATAACGCCAGTTTCCAATTTAAGAAAAGCAGCATCACCACACCGCCGGACATCAGAATCACCACGCCGAGAAGGCTTCCGAACGCGCGTTTAATGAACCAGTCAATGTCGGCGAGGCTTCCTGAAAGCCGCTCCATGATTTGCCCGATGGAGGCGTCGCGATGGTATCCGACCGGCGCGAGCAAGAGTTGCCACACGTAGTCGCTCCGTAATTTTGCTGTCAATTCATGAGCCACCTGAAAAAGCAGCACGGAGGAGGCGTATCCAGAACCTGCCAGCACAAGAAACCCCGCAATGATTGCAAAGCAGAGCTCCGTGGAAATGGTCATCTTTTGGAGGTGGATGGCTGCGCCCAGCATTTCCTTGGCAAACAGCGGAAGCCCGAGGAGTCCCAGACACGTAAAGATCATTGTCACGAAAGACAGGATGATTTTTCCACGATATGGAGCGAGTAGGGTCGCCAGTCGTCGGAGTTCGCCACGTGGCGCAGATCCCGGAGACTTTAACAACTGGGTGGCAGCAGCACTCACTGTGAACTCCGACAGGTTTGGAAGCGCCCGGCGGAGCTGCATGGAATTCGAAAGGTTTTCGGCCCGGCAAAATCTTTAGAGCCTGTCATGCACTTTTGAGTGCTGAAGAAAACCCGGAGGGTTTGAAGGACCGTAGCCCCGGGTAATACCCGGGGATTATGATATATGAATGATTTCACCCCGTTACCCCCGGCTACGGTCCAATAAACCCTCCGGGTTTCATTCAGCCTCCATATGTTCATTTCAAAGTGCATGACTGGCTCTAAGCAGCAGGTTGGGCATCGTAACGAATTGAGTAATGGCGAACCGTTGCCTGAGCCAAAAACGGAACCGATGCAGACGGGTAGCCACGACTATCGCTGCCAGTAGATTATTTCAAGAAGCCTTTGCGCTGAGAGAACCAACAACACTATACACAACGCTGATGTCTAAATTGAAAAGATGGATGCCGGGCATTGTGTGCCTGCTGGTCATTTGGTTGATCGTCGCGCTTGCCGTGCGCGTTGTTATGTCCAGAAAACCGTCGGAGGCCACCACGCTCGATCTGTTAGCCACCAAGCCGGGAGCCGGAGAAAACGTTGATGCTCGCCACGGATGGATTGCTTTGTTTGCCACCCAGATTTCCTGCCTGGATTTAGATACGCGGCATAGGGTGTTGATGAATCCCCGCATTCGATCGGCATTCGTGGAAATGAGCCCGGAGGATCAATTGCACCTTCTCGCGTCTATCGAGACTCGCGTGATAAACGAATTCATCGAAGGCTCGAAGCGGTGGAGCCTGGGTCGTTACGAGCGCCTCATGCAACCCGCTCTGGCCGACCTCGAAGGGCTGAAATTTGGCTCCAGTGAGAGCATGGAGGCTCTCCTAGCCCGACCTACAGTGGGGGACGTCGGGAAATTCGGCATCATGGCTTTTCTCAAGGAGACCGATCCGCTAATGAGATTCGACACGCTGCCTTTGATCGAAAGGATCCAGAAACACTCCCAGATGGGGCGATGAAAAGACCGCCCGTTGATGCTCACATGATCAAAGAAATCACTCACATTTGCCTAGCCGGGGTGAGCTTAAAATCGGCGTTTGGAAATACCGCAAAACCGATGGCGCACCAGTGGAACTCAACGATCTGCGTGTCATGCACACTGAGCCGATTCACCTGCTCATTATTGATGAAAGCCTGGGTGATTATCACCACGAGCACCCCAAGCCTACCAGCGTTCCCGGTGAATACGTTTTCACATTCACCCCGCGCAATCCCGGTGCCTACCGCGTGTTTGCCGACATCGTGCCGATTGCCTCCAAAGTGCAGGAATACGCCGTGTGCGATCTTCCGAGTGAAACCAAAGGAGAGCCGCTCAAAGACCGGACGGAAACCGTGGAGAGCCAGGTTGGAAAACTGGGATTCTTTCTTCAATGGAACACGCCAACTCCCAAGATTCGGAGCAAAGACCCCATCGTTGCCTCACTCACCATCGTAGAAGACAGCACTCCTTTTAATAAACTTGAACCCGTCATGGGGGCCTATGCGCACATCGTGGGCTTTTACGAAGATCGCCAGACCGTGCTCCATATCCATCCCGAAGGCGAGGAACCGCAATCAGCTGATGAACGCGGCGGCCCTTCATTTGGTTTCCGTTTCTACGCACCGAAACCCGGATTCATCCGCCTTTACGTCCAGGTCCAGATAGATGGCAAACAGGTCTTTGCCCCCTCCGGCACCCTGGTCGCAGAGTGATTCAATTGATGTTCAAATCTTCATACGCGTCGTAGCCGTCCACCTACGACGCTTATGACTTCCGCGTTGTCAAACGGGGCTCCATTTGACGCTTACCTCTCTTCGCAAACGCTCCGCGTTTACGACAGGAGTCCGGCTTTTTGGCTTTTGCCCACTTCTCTTGCGAGCTCAGCGCGGCAATTTGAGCGGCTTCTTACGATCACAATCCGGCCAACTTCACTCATCATCGTCGCCTCTCACCAACCCCATCACAGCCCTATGACCAGAGCGCGGCTATTCGGCCACTTTTTACGATCACACCTCGGCCATCGCCCCAAAATCCTTATGAGCCCAATTCGGTCATTCTTATGATCAGAAAAAAGTGCGTAACACCTTACTCAAAAAAGCTTCGCGGCTGCGATGCTCAATCAAGCTTTTGTGGATGCGAATGCAGTAAAGTTAAGCGGAACTGGCCCCTGCTATTCTCTTCACCTGCGGGTTGTGTCAATAGTAAGCCGCGACCCCTTTTTCCTTTTTTCTTCCCAACTAAAAAAGGAAATCGATAATATAGGTCCCTATAATCAATGGACTAGAAGCTGTAGAAACTATTCCAAAGAAAAATACAACACCCTCAAAAATGCGATTAAAGCCAAAAGGCGTGCTGCCAAAAAATCTCGCCCTTAAAGTATGAAAAACTCATGGTCAGTTGTTTGTGGACTACTATTAGTCATAGTATTTCCCTCCTGCAGGCAGGAAAAAATGGATGAAGAATATCAAAAGCGTTTAGATTTGATCCTCAAAAATGGGGAGGCCCGCGCCTATATCCAAGGTAATGAGATAGCGAAAGACAATGGAAAGAATGTCCTTAATGTAGTCAAAAGCATCTTAGAGAATTCCAAAAATTGGAAAAAAAGTGGCTTTGTTTCATATGCAGCCAATATTCAATTTTCAGCAGAGGGGTTGACGCTTAATATATTGCCAGACGCCCTGATCCTAAACATTCAAGATTCTAAGGGAAAATGGCTTTCAATTTTTAGTCATATTTCAAAAGCGGAATACAATAAGATATTAGCTGAGGTAGACCAGCTTCAGCGCTAACAACAAGCTTGGTAGATGCGCGTTGAAGGTTGCGAATCTGACTTCGTATCGAAGCCCCGTTGAACGGGGGAATTACTGAGGAATAGGGGTCGCGGCTTACTATTGACACTCATGGTTTGGCAAGAAGGGCGGACAAATAGCTGGGGCTTCCCATGAGGAGACGGTTGGAAATCCATGTTCTAGTG
>Ga0335397_10001154_pt1 | contig 35700 bp, 29 predicted proteins | sample MAT04_FD_205740 | JGI IMG/M metagenome (GOLD analysis project Ga0335397, IMG submission 205740) | Freshwater microbial communities from Lake Fryxell liftoff mats and glacier meltwater in Antarctica - MAT-04 (spades assembly) (version 2) ... | reverse complement strand
CGAGTGGTGCCCGTCCAGATCCGTCCGAAGCCCCACCAGTGGGCACGTGGTGCTCGGTGATCTCGGTGAAAGCGGGCCCGAAAGTGTCCGGTGGTGACAACGCGTCCACGCTCGGCGGGCGTCCAAACCCAACTCGCCATAGCTTTCCCCACATCGCGTTGGGAGTGATCGACATCGCCTTCGAGGACGACTTCGAGAGCATCACCGATGCTCGCGTTGCTCAGCGGTGGAATTGCGTGTCCAACCCATGCGTGAGCGTTGCCGACCTCAACGCACCTCTAATCAACGGCGCCCCGCCGCTCATCCAAAACACACGACACGGTACCGTCTGTGCCCACATCGCAGGCGGCTACACGCCGACGTGGGGGCTGTCCCGTGCGGGTGGATCCCAATCTTCGTCGTTCGTGCTCATGGTATCAAGTATTGAGTCCGCCTACGTGCGCGCTGCGAACCGATTCGCACTATCACACGTGGACGTCGTTAGTTCCTCTCTCTTCGACACGACATCGACAGCCTGCACGGCCACGCTGTCGATGGGTGCGGCCGCGGTGAACCAGGCCGCATTGATCGACGGCGTCGCATGGATCTCTGCCGCCGGCAATCAGCATTATCACATCGAGCACATCCAATTACTCGACAATCCAAAGCGGTCTAATCGCAGGGTACTCCTCACGGGGTGGCCTTCCCTACCTCGGCGGCACGCGCTCGATCATCGGTACGAGCGCTGTGGGTGGTCAGGCCTACACGCCTATCGATGTGGCTGGTGTTCCTGGATGGGCTACCAGCGGTCCAGGGACGAGCTTTGCTGCACCACTGATCGCTGGAGCGGCGGTTGATCTACGTGATTGGTGGTTGGGGCACCTGACACCCACGTATACGGCGAATTTCGTGAACAACGTTGGCTTCCTTTACACGAATCTCGACTTGATGGGTGATCGCATTACGGAAAGTGGGAGCGCCGCGCTCACGGGCCGAGACAGCCTGTACGGTAGTGGGCGCTTCCGCGCGCGTGCGTTCGAGTCGGCCTACATGGACGACCCGTTTGGTTTTGAAGCGTACCAACTCACCATCTCGACTACTGGGACTACGTCGATCAACGTCAACGGCGGCGTGGCCCTGCCCTCGCAGGTGGATCGACTGGTCGCCGTTCTCTGGTGGCCCGAGTCGGACTTGGTTGCAGGACCTGACATCGTACTGGAGGTCTCCTCGTGCACGGGGACGTTCCCTCGAGCTGATCTGAGCTTCGACAACCGAAAGCGGGTGTATCTCAGTTCGTTCGACACGGCGGGTGGCGGCGTAGGCGCTCGGTGCTGGCGTGTGAATCTGTCGGCCTTCAGTGTCCCGAGCCCTCGCACGGTCTGGGTTGGTCTCTACTACGAGGACCTGGCGCGCGACGATCTCTGGAGCGCCTATCAGTAGCGGGCTCCCGCCCCCAGGCCTAAAGGGGTGGACCGGCCGCGGGCTTCGACTTGGACGGCCGGGTGAGCACCGGGGAGAGCGAGGCGTGTGACGACGCGCCAGACCAAACGTCGGCCCGAGGCGAAGCGGGGATCGACAACAGCTTCGGTGCGCTCCTCCCTGTCCTCGAAGATCCCGATCCGACCTGGGAGGACACGATCCTCGAGCAGATACGGCGCGGCGAGTATCTGGTGCTCATCGAGGTCACCGACATCGACAGCTTCGACGACGACGAGCGCGTGGGCGTGCGGGCCTATCTAGGGGCCTCGGCCGGTGACGTCCTCGTCGCGGACGGCATGGCAGTCCCCGACCAGACCTTCGTGCAGGCGGGTGAACCTTTCGCCGACCTCCCGGTGGGATCTGTGTCCATCGTCGGGGGTGTGCTTCGCTTCGACGCTCCTTCCTTCCCGCTGACCTTCGCGAGCCCTTCGGTCGCCGGCACCCTCACGCTCCACGACGCTCGGGTCCGCGCGAGGATCAGCGACGACGCCCTGAGCGAGGGCGAAGTCGGCGGCCACGTCACGGTGGCAGAGTTCATCGCCCTCGCCCCGGACCTGATCGACGAGGCGTTGGTCCGCAGCCTCGGCTTGCCGGACCTCGATCCAGACCCTTCCGATCCGAGCCTCTGCAACGCCATCTCGATCGGCTTCTCGTTCGACGCTGTGACGGCGAATCCAGGAGAGTGAGGCCCTCGACGTGCCGCTTTCACCTCATCGAGGTGACCTGTGGCGGCTGAGCTCGCCCGGACGTCCGACGCGACCCGAGCCGGCGGAGGGTGGGCGTAGATCGCGGATGCGCCAGCCCCAGATGCCGCCGTCGACGTCGACTCGCACGTACGGGCACCGACGGGATCGAGGCCGCCGAGCGCCGTGACTGTCACGCGCTCATCAGTGTGGGCCCACATGTCTTCGTTCCACCAACGGTCCTCGACCGCGGTTCCCCCGCTTCCATCTGGCCCGCTCCAGGGCGTGTGGGCGCCGAGCACGACCGACATCCCCACATCGATGGGCCCGTAGTCGGCGACGCCCATCCCGCAGTCGCTGGGCACGCCGTCGATGCCCACGCCAGTGAACGGCGGGTAGGGTCGCCTGGCGCGGACGGCCTCGCGGGGATCGAAGACGGGTGTCGTAGGTCCGCCCGGCGGTCCGAGATCGCGGATGCGCCAGCCCCAGCTCCCACCATCCACATCCACGTGCACGAACGGACATCCGATCGGATCGAGGGCTACGTCGTTCACGGTCGCGAGCATGCCGACGAACGGCCACATGTCGTCGTTCCACCAGCGGTCCGCGGTCACCGGTGCGCCCGAGGGATCGCGGCCGTCGTAGGGCGAGTGCGCGCCGAGCACGACCGACGTCCCCGGATGGATGGGACCTGCGGCCGCCATCGCCATCCCGCATTCGATCGGCACACCGGGGATACGGGTGCTCGGCGTCATGGCGCGGGGCGTCGGAAATACCGGCGGACCAATCACCAACTCGAACGGGGTGCCAACCGCCTCGCGCGTCCAGGTGCCGACGAAGACGGGGTAGCTGCCCGGCGCGAAGTACCCAGTGATGCGCGGATTGAACCCGACGGTGTCGTCGTCGCAGCGCATCGTGCCGTCCGGCATTGCGACGAGGAGCACCGCATCGCCCTGGGTCGTCGCGGTCAACGACAAGTCTTCGGGCGAGGTGATCTCGAGCACGTACTGCGGCTCGCTCGGGAGCCAGCCGGCGCAGTCGGCGTGCATGCTCGTGGCCTCGACGGGACCGCCTGCCGCGCCCTCGATCGTGACGTTGGTGGTGGGCATCCGAACCGGGCCTACCCGCTCGGCGCCGGACGTGTCGGTGATCATTTCCGCGGTGGTGGCGTCTTCCGTCGCAACGGCTTCGCCAGCACAGGCGGTGAGCGAGAAGGCGAGCGAGGCGAGGAGGACGCGATGCTGGTTCATGGGAATCGAATAGATTGCACGGCTACGGCGCTGCGGGGAGCGCAGCCGGGCGTCTTCATCGCCCGGAACCTAGCGGCGCGACGGGTGTCTGGTCCACGGCCAACGATGCCCTCCCTCGCGGGTCGAAGGTGGCTCACCCTATCGGAGAGGACCCCTGCCGAAGCGCCCGGAAGAACCGCTCCCCTCGCCCGAGCCTTCGCTCGCAACAGGGCAGGAGCGCGCTGAGCTCGATCAGGACATGCAGCGCTTGGGCGGGGAGCGGCGAAAGATCCTCGCTTTCGGCGCGGCGCTCCTGGTGCTCGGTTGGGGCGCGGTCGAAGGCATCGACCGCTATGGCAGCGATCTCGATTCGTTCCTGCGGCACGAGATCGACTGGCGGGGCGAGACCGTCTATTGGCCCGAGGCGCCGATCGACAGAGCGGCCATCGATCAGATCGATCTCGAGCGGGTCCACGCGCGGCTGATTCCTCGGTGGGCGCTCTTGGTGGCCCAGGCCGACGACGCCACCGGGCGGGCCCAAGCGACGTACGCGTTTCGTGAGCTGCGCGATGCGGTCGCGCCCGACGCGAACATGGTGGCGCTCATCACCGAGCTCCATCGCCTCACCTCGCACGACGTGGTCCGCCACAGCCATCGCATCGATTACCTGCTCTGGGCTTGGGGCGACTACATGGATCGGGTGGGCGCGCCCTATCGACTCGAGGCCACGGTGCGGCGTCGGCGAAGCGGCGAGCACGAGCGCCTCGCGTTGCTACCGCGCAGCTACCGGGTGATTGCGGACGAGCGAAACGACCATGGCAGTCGAGTGCGGGTGCTCGATCGGATGGATCCGCTGGGCATCACCGAGACTTGGCTCGGGCGCACCGGCTACGAGCCCGACGGCGCGATGCTGGTGGGCGAGCGGATGCTGCACTTCGCGGTGCACCGGGTGTGGCCGCTCTTGGATCTGCAGATAGCGCCCCGTCGTCCCGAAGGAGAACGAGGCCTGGCGCGCGGGGTGCGCGACGAGGTGCAGGCGCTGCTCTCGCCAGCACACTTCGCAGTGTTGGTGCGCACCGCCGAGGATCTCCAGGTGTTGGCGGAGACCACCGAGCAGATCCACGAGCGGCACAGCTGCGGCGCGCACTTCACGGTCTGGGATCTTCCGTACCGGGGGCTGTCGCGTCGCTCCGTGAACAACATCGTGCTCGCGCTGCGGCAGAGCGAAGGCGAGCCCTGTCCCGATCTGACCCTCGAAGAAGCCGCGGCCATCGTTGGTGCCGCCGAGCGTCTCGCGCTCGAGCGCAACCTGCCCGCGGCGCTCGAGGCGCTGGTGAGCGTGGTGGCGCGCAGCGTCGCGGCCCACGAGCTACGGCACGTCGAAGACGGCCCGGTCGACGACATCGCGTGTCCCGGCTGTCCGGTCGGCACCCAGCCCGAGGTCGTCGCCGAGCTCTCCGCGTACTTCGCCGCCGTCGGCAGCCCGCACGTGGGGTATTTGTCCGCCCTTCAGCTCTGCACCCGTCCGGTCCCTGAGGACGAGTCCCACATGCGTCCTCACGATCTCGCGGTCGCGCTCGCCACAGATCAGCTCTTCGAAGGCGGCTGCCGCGGCACCATCCCCGACGACCTGCCCAACCACGCGCGCGTCGTCGAGGACCGCTACTTCGGACGGCGTCTGGACGCCGAGCTCCCCCGCCACTGGCCCGAGAGCATCGCAGTCCTCACGCGGCGGTGACTCAATCCCCGGTCTTGGCCTGGGGCTCGGAGTACGTCAGGGCGGCCTTCACGTAATCGCGGTTCATCCGCGAGATGAAGGCGACCGAGATCGATTTGGGGCAGGCGGCTTCGCACTCGTAGTGGTTCGAGCAGCCGCCGAAGCCTTCCTTCTCGTGCTGCGCCACCATCGAGAGCGTCCGCTTCATTCGCTCGGCCTGGCCCTGGGGCAAGAGACCCAAATGGCCGAGCTTGGCTCCCACGAAGAGGCTCGCGCTCGCGTTGGGGCACGCGGCCACGCAGGCGCCGCAGCCGATGCACGCGGCGGCGTCCATCGCCTCTTCCGCGATCGGCTTGGGCACCGGCACCAGGTTGGCGTCGGGCGCGGCACCTGCGCGCGCGGTGATGAATCCGCCCGCCTGGATGATTCGATCGAAGGCGCCGCGGTCGACCACGAGATCCTTGATCACTGGGAAGCTCGAGGCGCGCCACGGCTCTACCCAGATCTCCTCGCCGTTCTTGAACTGGCGCATGTGGAGCTGGCAGGTGGTGGTCGCCCTCTGGGGCCCGTGGGGCTGGCCGTTCACCACCATCCCGCACATCCCGCAGATGCCCTCGCGGCAGTCGTGGTCGAACGCGATCGGCTCCTTGGTCGCGAGGACCAAGCGCTCGTTCACGACGTCGAGGAACTCCAGGAACGAAGCGTGGGTCGAGATGCCCGTCGCGTACTTGCTGTAGTCCTGAAAAGCGCCGCCGTCCTTGGGACCGTCCTGGCGCCACACGTGAAGCTTCAGATCGATGGTCTCAGCCATGGTGGTTCGTCCTCACTTGTAGCTTCTCGAAATCATTCGTGGCGCCGCTCACTTGTAGCTGCGCTGGCTCATCTTCACGTACTCGTACGTGAGGGGCTCTTTGACCAGCTCGTGGTTGGCCTCGCGCGAGGTGATGTCCTTGCCGTTCCACTTCCACGCGGCGACGTGGGCGTAGTGCTCGTCGTCGCGCACGCACTCACCGTTCTGTTGGTGCTCTTCGCGGAAGTGGCAGCCTGCGCTCTCGTCGCGCTCGAGCGCGTCTCTGCACATCAGCTCGCCGAGCTCGAGGAAGTCGGCGACGCGGCCCGCGCGCTCGAGCTCCTGGTTGAGGCCCTCGCCGCTCCCGGTGATCTTCACGTTCTTGTAGAACTGCTCGCGGAGCTCGGGGAGCTCGGCGAGCGCCTTCTTCAGCCCCGCGGCGTTCCGCGCCATGCCGCAGAAGTCCCAGATGTAGTGACCGAGCTTCTTGTGGAAGCTGTCGACGGTCTCTTTGCCCTTCTGGCCGATGTCGATGAGCTTCTGGTAGCGGGCGGTCACCTCGTCCACCACCTGCTTCACGCCGGCGTGGCTCTCGTCGATCTTGCTCTTGCCGACGTTCGCCAAGTAGTTGCCCACCACATACGGCAGCACGAAGTAGCCATCCGCCAAACCCTGCATGAGCGCGCTGGCGCCCAGGCGGTTGGCGCCGTGATCGGAGAAGTTCGCTTCCCCCGCGACGAACATCCCATCGATGGTGCTCATCAAGTTGTAGTCCACCCACAGACCTCCCATCGTGTAGTGGGTCGCGGGGTAGATCCGCATCGGGTACTTGTATGGGCTCTCTCCGGTGATCCGCTCGTACATCTCGAACAGGTTGCCGTACTTCTCCGCGATGACGCTCTCGCCGTCGCGCTTGATGGCGTCCGCGAAGTCCAAGTACACGCCGCGCCGCACATCCATCACCTCGGGGCCGACGCCGAGACCCTCGTCGCAGACGATCTTCGCCTGACGAGACGCGATGTCGCGCGGCACCAGGTTGCCGAACGCCGGGTACTTCTCTTCCAGGTAGTAGTACCGGTCCTTCTCGGGGATCGAGCTGGGATCCTTGGTGCAGTCTTCCTTCTTGCGAGGGACCCAGACGCGGCCGTCGTTGCGGAGCGACTCGCTCATCAACGTCAGCTTGCTCTGGTAGTCGCCCGCCTGAGGGATGCAGGTGGGATGAATCTGAGTGAAGCAGGGGTTCGCGAAGAGCGCGCCGCGCCGATGGGCCCGCCAGATGGCCGAGGTGTTGCAGCCCTTGGCGTTGGTCGACAGATAGAAGACGTTGCCGTAGCCGCCGGTGGCCAGCACCACCGCATCCGCGAGGTGCGACTCGATCTTGCCGGTCACCAGATCACGGGTGACGATGCCGCGCGCCCGACCATCGACCACGATGAGGTCGACCATCTCGCAGCGGTTGTGCATCGTGACGCCGCCGCTCGCGATGGTGCGCGAGAGCGAAGAGTAGGCGCCGAGCAAGAGCTGCTGGCCGGTCTGACCCCGGGCGTAGAAGGTGCGCGAGACTTGGGCGCCGCCGAAGCTGCGGTTCGCGAGGAGACCGCCATACTCGCGCGCGAAGGGCACGCCGAGCGCCACCGACTGGTCGATGATGTTCACGCTCACTTGCGCGAGCCGGTAGACGTTGCTCTCGCGGGAGCGGAAGTCGCCTCCCTTCACCGTGTCGTAGAAGAGGCGGTAGACGCTGTCGCCATCGCCTTGGTAGTTCTTGGCGGCGTTGATGCCGCCCTGTGCCGCGATCGAGTGGGCGCGGCGGGGGCTGTCCTGGTAACAGAACGCCTTCACGTGGTAGCCGAGATCCGCCATCGCCGAGGCGCCGCCCGCGCCCGCGAGGCCGGTGCCCACCATGATCACGGTGAACTTCCGCTTGTTGGACGGATTCACCAGCTTCATGTCGAAGCGGTGCTGATCCCAACGTTTCTCGATGGGTCCAGTCGGTGCGTTGGATCGAAGCTCCATGTGCTGCTCTCCGAGAATCAGCGAACGTGTGAGTCAGTGAGACGAGGTGCGACGGGTGGCCGGAACGGCATCAGCCGGTGCCGAGCAGACCCGTCGAGGCGAGGACTGCGATGGTGATGTTCACCAGCGTGACCAAGCCGGCGATCGCCATCGCGCCGCCCCGGGTGCGGGCGTCCCACTTGGGATGACGTAGGCCCAGGGTCGTGAAGAGCGCCTCACCACCGTGGTAGATGTGCAGGCCCAAAAAGAGGCTCGCGGCGATGTAGATCGCGCTTATCCACCAGACCGAGAAGGTCGAGACCATGTTCTCGTAGGGGTGCAGGTGCTCGAACTGGTAGCCCGCGATCGGCAGCTCGACGCCGATGGTGAGGTGGGCGAGATGAAAGAGGATGTAGAGCGCGAGGATGGGTCCGCTCCAGATCATCGTCTGGCGCGCATAGCGCTGCAGGATCCCCTGCTCGGTGACCTCGACCGGCTTCTTGTACCGGCTGTTCCGCGCGGCGCTGTTCTGGCGTGCGAGCGAGATGGTCAGGGCGATGTGCACCACCACGCTGGCTAAGAGCGTGATGCGCGCGCCCCACAGGAGCTCGGGGATCGCGTGCAGCATCTCGCTGTAGTCGTTCAGGGCGCTGCGCCCCATCTCGGGGTCGATCAGCGCGAACAGAATCAGCGCGTTCCCCAGACAGTGGACGATCACGAAGCCGAAGAGGATGGCGCCGGTGAGTCCGACCAGGGCCTTCTTCCCGATGCTCGTGTCCAGCAGCTTGACGCTGCTCTCCTTGACGGTGCTCTCCATGGGTACCTTCGAGGCTCGTCCTCGGAGCCAGTCATGAGGCCCGAGGAGCGAAGTGTCCGTCCCCGGCCGAGGTCCAGATCCCGCAAGGGCGCGGTCCGCTTCTCGACGAAGACGAGCCCTCTATACACCCGGCCGGGCCGCTCGCGCCACCATCACGTCGCCGCCGTTCGCTCATGCACGACCGTTCGCGGGCGATGGGCGACCGCTCGCCGCGGGGCCGGAAGTCCGCGTCGATGCTGGGCGGTAGGACGGTTCTCAACCGAGGAGACGACCGATGCATGACTCACCCTGGGCCTCCGAGCCCGACTCCGTTCCGATCGAGCCCGCGTTCGAGCCTCGCCCGTTCGAGCCACCGACGAGCGCGCCGCCGAAGGCGCCGCCGCTCGCCGGGCACGACGAACCATGGACCGATCTGCGCGTCGGCGCGCTCGCGGATGCGCTGCTTCGTGCGCCTGCGAGCGTGCTCGCCGCCCTCCGCGCCAACCCGATGGTCGGCGCGCGCCTGGCCCTCATCGTGGTGCTCGGGCTCGGCGCCTGCGGCCTGGTGATGGCGACGTTCTCCGGCGGCCTGCAGCTCCTCTTCGTCCCTGTGAAGCTCATCCTCGGGATGTTGGTGTGCGCCCTGGTGTGCCTTCCCAGCCTGCACGTGTTCTCGTGCCTCTCGGGCGCGCAGCAGACCGTGCGGGAGACGTGGGGCGCGATGCTGATGGGCATCGCCCTGATGGGCATGCTCCTGGTGGGCTTCGCGCCGGTGCTCTGGATCTTCGGGCAAGCGACCCACTCGATAGCGTTGATGGGCGCGCTGCACCTGTGCTTCTTCTTGATCAGCGCGGGCTTCGGCCTCGGGCTGTCCCTGCGGGCGCTCTCCCGCATGAACGACGCTCCGGTGCGGGCGGGCGGTCTCTGGGCGGTGATGTTCGTCTGCGTGCTCTTGCAGATGTCGACCACCCTGCGCCCTCTGGTCGGTCCCTTCGACGGAGTGCTCTTTCACGAGCGGCTCTTCTTCGTGGGTCACTGGTTTCAGACCTTGGGGTCGTGATGTTGTCCCTGGTCCGCCTTGATGCCACGCTCCTGCAGCGCATCCGGACCCACGATCGCCTGGGCGGCATAGCGTCGAGCGCCATCGCCACGATCCTCGTCGGGGCGGGTCTCTACGGCTTCGCGTTCGGGTTCTGGCGAGGGATCGGCGCGGCGATCTTCTCGTCGGTGAAGCTCCCCGCGCTGGTGCTGGGGGTCGCGGCGCTCACCACCCTGGCCAGCGGTCTGATAGCCCCGCTGCTGCGCTCGGCGCTGTCGTTGCGGCAGACGGGGATCGCCATCCTCGTCAGCTTCGCCGTGACGAGCGCGTTACTCGGGGCGCTCGCGCCGGTGTCCATCGCCTGGGTCTGGATGCAGCGTCCGATGGCGGCCGTGGTCGGCCTGGCCGCGACCGATCCTCGCGCGATCCCCTCGATCGACACCGCGCAGGCGTTGGTGCTCTTTCACACCGCGGTGATCGCGGTGGCCGGCATCGCCGGGGTCGTGCGTCTCTTGGGTCTCCTACATCGCTTGGAGCCCCGGGGCGGGGTGGTGCGCCGATTGGTGGTCACGTGGATAGGCCTCCAGTTCTTGGTCGGCGCCGAACTCGCCTGGATCACTCGGCCGTTCTTGGGTCGGCCTCATCTCCCCGTCGCGTTCGTCTCTCCGGAGGCGCTGAACGGATCGTTCTTCGAGGAGATCCTGCTCTTGGCCCGCAGCACCTTCGGGGTGGGCGCGCCCGCCATGCTGTCCCTCTTCGGGATAGGGATCGCCGGGTGGCTGGTGAACGTGCTCCGCGCCAGCGCCGAGCCCGCGCGGATCGAGGTCCTTCCCCGCATGCTCGCCGTCCTAGCCCCCATCGCTCGCACGGTGCCTTGGTCGAGCGTCCTCGGTGCCCGTGCCGAGGGCCATGATGTGCGTATTCGTCTCGCGGCCGACGCGACGCTGGTGGAGGAGGAGCTGGTCGTTGGGTGTCCGAACGGGCCCGACGCGCGCCGGATGGCGGCCCGTATCGAGCGAGCCCGACAGCTAGGCGCCGTGGGGCCCTTCCGCACAGTGGATGAGCCACTGAGCGGATGACGTTGGGCGCACTGGCGGCTCCGTACTACCTTCGCGCCCGCCATGAATCGCCTCGCCCTCTGGGTCCTGCTCCTGTTGGCCTCGCTCTGTTCGAGCTGCGTCACCGTCCACGCCTATGAGCGCGGCTACCTCGCGCGCCCGTCGATGGACACCTCGAGTGAGGAAGGTGAGTCGGGCTTCCGCGCCCACGTACACGACTCGCGCGAAGGTGCGACCGGTGGCCACGGCTCGACGGGCGGCGGCTGCGGATGCAACTGAGGGCTCTGGTCTGGATCGCATCGCTGGCGATCCTGTGCTTGGCCAACACGGCGCAGGCCCAGTCGTGGCGAGGGCACGCCGCGCTCTGGGGCAACTACTACTGGGAGACCTCGACCCGAGTGGTCGCGCCCGAGGTCTCGGGCGGCATCACCACCCCCGACGGCGTCGACGTCCACGGTAGCTACCTGCTCGACGCTATCACCAGCGCTTCGATTGCATCGGGCGTCATCGAGGACATCCGCTTCACCGAGATCCGCAACCAAGGCACGCTCGGTTTCGGTCGCGAATTCGATCTGGGCGAGGCCCAGCTCCGCTTGGATCTCAACGGACGCATGAGCCACGAGCCCGACTACTTCGCGACGGGCGTGACCATGTCGGGGGTGCTGTCGCTCGCCGAGCGCTGTTCGCTCATCGGTTTCTCCCTCGGCTACATCCACGATGACGTGGGCCGGGTGGTGCGCGGCGGCGCGCCCCGCACCGATCCCGAGACGGGCCGCGATCTCAGCAACCGCGGTCGGGTGGGCGAGCTCGAGGGCGTGAGCGCGGGGATCTCTTTCAGCCAGGTGCTCTCCGAGATAGCCACCGTGATGGTGGGCTACGATTTGGTCCACAACTGGGGCTACCTCGGCAACCCGTACCGTTCGGTCGCCATCGACGGGGTGCAGCTGACGGAGCTGCATCCCGGAGCGCGCAGCCGGAGCTCGTTCTACGGACGGTTTCAGGTCTACTCACCCGACTCGGGCACGGGCTTTCACCTGCTCTACCGGGTCTATCTGGACGACTGGGATGTCGGCGCGCTGACCCCCGAGGCCCGCATCTATCAAGAGATCGGCGACTCCGTGGTGCTGCGGCTTCGCTACCGCTTCTACAGTCAGCTGCGCTCCTTCTTCTACCGCCCGGTCGATGCCTACAGCGGCACCGACGCGTTCTTCACCGCCGACCCCAAGATGGCGGAGTTCCAGAGCCACCTGCTCGGGGTGCACGCCCGCGTCGCGCTGGGGTTCTTGGGCGACTCGCCGCTCTCGTTCCTTCAAGACGGCAACATCGTCTTGAACTTCGACTACCTCTGGCAGGGCTCGCGCTTCGGCGACGGCATCATCGCGCAGGTCGGCATCGACGTCCCGCTGCGCTGACGCTCAGATGTCGGTGCGGCTCGCGTCGAGCATGCACGTGTCGCAAGCGATGACGAGCGTGTCTCGGAGCGTGCCGAACGTGAACGTGCACGTCTCGGTGGACCCTCCCGCGGCACCTAGCGTGAGCGTGCCCGTGAACGACGACTCGTCTGCGCGCGCCACGACGCCCGCGCTGCGCCCGTCGAGCGCGACCTCGTAGGCGCACTCGCTCGGGGCGGGGCCGGTGATCGTCATCATCGTGGCCGCCGTGCAGGGCGTCGCAGGGCTGGTGAGCGAGTAGACCCCCACCAAGCTGGGACAGGTCATCGGCGCGTCGGTGGGCGTGTCGGTGGGGCCTGCGTCGAACGGCGGCGCGTCGATCCGAACGTCGGTAGCCGCATCTCGCGGTCCGGTCTCGCCGCCTCCCGCGTCACGGCCCCCGCCGTCGCCGGTCGAGCCCAGCTCGAGACACTGGCCGGCCGCGCTGCAGTACTCGCCGAGCAAGCAGTCGGTGTCGACGGCGCAGCTGGGTCCCGAGTCACATCCCGAGGCGACGGCAGCGAGGCCAAAGGACAGCGCGAAGAGCGGGCGGAGCGAGGAAGAAAGAAAGTCGGCAGTGCGCATGGGTGCGCCATCCTACCAAACTCGCAGCGGTTGGGGCTCCCGCGGATCCGCTACCGCGGCGGGACGGTGACCCGAGGCAGCCCCAGCGCGTCGGTCATGTCGTAGCGGCCGGCCGGTGCGAGCCGGACGAAGCGCGCCGCCCGCAACGCGCCGCGGGCGAAGAGCGCTCGATCGTGGGCCCGATGGGTCAGCTCGATCCGCTCGCCAGGGCCCGCGAAGTAGAGCGTGTGCTCCCCGATCACATCGCCGCCTCGCAGCGCCATCACCCCGATCTCGCCGGGCGGTCGCGCGCCGACTTGGCCGCTGCGTCCGTGGGAGTAGCTCGCAAAGCCTCGGCTCTCTTTGATGCGCTCGGCCAGCCGCACCGCGGTGCCACTCGGGGCGTCCACCTTGTGCTTGTGGTGCATCTCGACGATCTCGGCGTCGAACTCGTCACCGAGCAGGCGCGCGGCTTCCGCAGCGAGATGAAGCAGCACGTTGACCCCGATGCTGGTGTTCGGTGCGACGAGGACCGCCGTCTTCTGCGCCAGCGCCGTGAGCGCTTGCTGCGCGGGCCCATCGAGCCCGGTGGTGCCCACCACCAGCGGACGCGGCTTCTTCAGCAGCTCAGTGGCCAGCCACGCGGTCGCCGCAGGGGTGCTGAAGTCGATCACCACGTCGGCCCGCTCGAGCGCATCGAACCCGGCCGACACCCCGATCCCGGCGCGACCCGCGAACGACAGCTCGCCCGCGTCGCTGCCCAAGTGCGGCGAGCCCTCGTGAACCACCGCCGCGCTCAGTTCCAGATCGGCGGTCTCGCTGATGGCCTTGATGATCGCGCGGCCCATGCGACCGGTCGCGCCGTGCATCCCCACCCGGGTCTTGTCGCTCATCCGAGTTCGGCCCGGGTCAGAGCCTGCTCGAGCTTCGCGACGCTCGCCTCGCTCGGGCACACCAGCGGCAGACGAACCTCCTTGGCGCACATCCCACGCGCCGCCATCACCGCCTTGATCGGCCCGGGGTTGGACTCGACGAACATGGCCTCGTGCACCGGCAGCAAGCGCAGATGCAGCGCGCGGGCCTCGGCGACCTCGCCCTCGTCCCACAGCTTCACCACGTCGCTCGTCGCCTTCGGGAGAAGGTTCGCGCTCACGCTGATCACGCCGCGCCCGCCGACGGAGAGCACCGGCAAGGTCAGCGCGTCGTCGCCCGAGAGCACGGTGAAGCGGTCGCCGAGCTTTGCCAGGATCTGCGCCGAGCGCATCACGTTGCCGGTGGCCTCTTTGATGGCGACGATCGCTTTCACGTCGCTCAGCCGCTCCAGCGTCTCGAGCAACAGATCCACGCCGGTACGAGCGGGGATGTTGTAGAGGATCGACGGCAGATCGACCGCCGCGTGCACTGCGCGGAAGTGGGCCTCGAGCCCCGCCTGGGTGGGGCGGTTGTAGTAGGGGCACACCAGGAGCAACGCGTCCGCGCCTGCCTTCTTGCTCTGCTCGGCCAGATGGATCGTGTGCGCCGTCGCGACGGTCCCCGCGCCCGCCACCACGGGGACCCGCTTCTTGGTCTGCTCGACCACGATGCGGACGACCCGCAGATGCTCCTCTTCGGTGAGGGTGACCGACTCGCCGGTCGTGCCGCAGGGAACGAGACCACTCACGCCGCCTTCGATGCAGCGCTCGACCAGCTTGCGCAGCGCGTCCTCGTCGACCGCGCCGTCGCGGAACGGGGTGATCAGGGCGGGCAGGGTTCCTGAGAAACGCATGGCGGACCTTTCGCGAAGGCGCGGAGACTACACAAAAGCGGCCGATGTGCGAGCCCGCGGCAGGGGGAGCCAAGCTCGCGTAGCCTCACGGGGTCGAGGCCTACCGATGTCCCTGCGCTTTCTCGTGATCACGTCCCTGCTCGCCTCGCTCGCGTCGACGATCGCCGTGGGCGCTGCGGCCCAGGCGGCAAGCGCGGTGCAGTCGCTCGCGGGCCCGCGCACCCTCCGGGTCGTCAGCCACCGGAGCACCGAGCACGGATGCAGCATGTCCTACGGGCACAGCAGCGCCGAGCTGACGCTGGTGCTCTCGATCGACCGTTCGGGCGCGGCGATGCTCGCGATCGAGGGGCGGGGCCGCTCGCAGATCACGTCTCGGAGTCCGTCGCGCGCCGGCACGACCAGCGAGACCGGCCACGCGGTGCGAGGCGTGGCGCGTGGCACGGCGACCCTCGGCACCGACGCTCGCCTCACCATCCGCTTCGCCGATCTCGACGTGGCCACCGCGTACTGGTCGGGTCCCGGGACCGCCCCCGTCGGCCCCTCGACGGTTCGCGCGTTCCTCCACACGATGACCTGCTCGGTCGAGGGCGCGGTGCTTCTACCCGCGGGCGCGCCGAGTCCCGGCGAGGTTGGGTTCGCCACCCCATTGGCCCACTGCGCGTGGGACTCGGGCGTGCCCGCCGAGTTGAGCGGCTACAGCGAGGGCGATACTTGGCTCGGGGCCGGCAGCGGCATCGAGATCCACAGCGACGACACGCTTCTCGAGCCGGGCGCCAACGTCACTCTGCGGGCGCGCTGACCGGTTCTGCGGAAGGTTCGGTCGGTACCTCCACGAGCGGCGCCATGGTGATCGCGTCCGCTTCCAGCTCGTAGCCGACCCACCCGTCGCGCACGGTGACCCGGCTCGGGGCGCTCGCATGGGTGGGATCGAACCCGCCCTCGTAGGTGATCTCGAAGAGGCCCGCCGGCGCGCCATCCATGACCCGAAACGAGCGCGAGTGGAGCCGTCCGCCCGACCAAATCTCGACGATCTCTTCTCGGTCGCGCTCGAGACGATGCTCACCGTCCGGCAGCACAACGGTGCCGATCCCCAGCAGCCACGCCCGGTGCAGCGTCATCAGGATGTGCTCGGGCGGGAAGGGCAGGGCCTCGGGGAGCTGCGACTCGAACGAGACCTCGAGCCCCTCCTGCCGCAGCACGAAGCCACGTCCCCCGTGCGGCGCCAGACCGACCAGGGTCAGCACATCGCCGCGCTTCTCCATCACGCCGCGAAACGAGGCCTCGCGACCTTGCCAGCGGATGGTGATTCGATGGTCGAGGCTGAAGTCCGAGCCCAGCTCCGACGGAGCGTGCAACACGCCCTGCGGCGCGGGCACCGGTGTCTCTGGATCACGGGCCGTAGGATCACCGCACCCGACCACGGCCAGCGCCGCGGCTACCAGCAGCGCGCGCATCAGTGTGCGGCGGCGCGGGAGCGGGCTTCGATGCGGCCTGCCACCTCGGTGCTGACCCGGCCCAGCTCGATGACGGTGTCGATCGCGGTGACCCGCGCGCGACCGATCTCGGGGTGCCCCACACCGGTGTTCGACTCGCAGAAGCGGGTGTACGCGAGCCAGGCCTCGCGCGCGTCGGTGAGGTGCTCGTCGGGCATCCGCTCGAACGTCGAGGCGACGCCGTGCATGGCGCGCGCGGTGAAAGGTCGGTCGTTCGCAGCCCGAGCGATGGTCAAGCACATGCTGAAGTTGTCGAGCGCGCCCGTGAGATCGCCGCTCATCCGAAACGCCTCGGCCAAATAGCAGACAGCATCGGGGCGCGAGGGATCGGTGGCGACCGCCTCGCGCAGGGACCGGAGACCCGCGTCTCGGTCGCCTCGGCTGAGCGCGTCGAGGCCGCTCCGCACCTGGGTCGGGTACGTCTGCGCGAGCGCTGGGGAGGCCACGAGGAGGACGCTGAGGACCAACGCGATGCGGAGCATGCGGCGACTGTAGCCGAGAATCGCTCTGGGGTGCGCCCACGGTCGGTGGCCTTTTGCTCCACGGCACGAACGTCCTCTCCTGGCATGCCGAGCCGGATGCGATCACGCTGCGGCCTTCGTGCGCCTTTCCTTTGCCCCTTCGGTCCTCGCCCTTGCGCTCGCCGCCGCGTGCACCCCGCCGGCGCCGCTGACCGAGAACGACATCGCCTCCTGCAGCAACGGCCGCGACGATGACGAGGACACCCTCGTCGACTGCGCGGATCCGACGTGCTCGCTCTTCGCGTTCTGCGGCACCGACGCGGGCACCCCGGACGGAGGCGTGGATGCGTCGTTCGATGCGTTCGGCCTCGACGTCCCCGACGCGCCACCGACGTGTGCCGCGCCGCTGGATGTCGCCTTGGTCCTCGACGTGTCGAGCACGATGGGCGCCGAGCTCATCGCTATTCAGGCCGCGCTCCCCTCGATCTGGACCCGGGCCCACGAGCTCGACCCCACGGCGCAGTTCTCCCTCGTCGTGTTCGTCGACGACGTGCTGCTGGTGAACGAGTGCGCGCCGTTTGCGACCGTCGAGTCCCTGGTCGCCGCCATCGAGACCTATCGGGTGCTCGCGCCGATGAACCGCAACGTCGCCGATCCCACCTTGCCCAACCAGGACTGCCCGGAGAACTCGATGGACGCGCTCTTCGACGCGGCCACCGAGTGCACGTTCCGGAGCGGGTCCACCCGGGTCTTCTGGCACGCCACCGACGACACGTTCGCGGAGCGCCCAGCGGTGCTCTCGGGCGAGTGGGGCGGCGGCGTGTTCGTGCAGTCGACCTACGCCGAGGCCGGTACCGCGATGGTGACCCGCAACATCCACCTCGGTTCGCTGGCGCGCACCGGCGCGGGCGAGTTCTGCGGCGCGGGCACCACCCTCGATGTGGGGATCGGGTTCCACACCCCCTTCGGCACCCAGCTCTCCTTGCCCCAGGTCACGAATGGCGCCGTCTGGGATCAGCGCGGCCTCGGGAGCACGTTGGATCTCGCCGCCGAGATGCGCGCGCTGATCGAGCGCCACCATCCCTGCGACTGATTCGTGTCGACTGATTCGTGTCGTCCATGTCGGATGGACCCCCTCGCGCGTCGGTGCCCGCGGTCGTGAGCTCGCCTCCTTTGAGGTGGGGGCGCCTCGCCAGCGTCGTGCTGCGAGCCGCGGTTCTGCTCGGTGCGCTGATAGCGCTCATCTTCGTGGTGCGCGCCGTCGGGACCGACGAGGTCCTGTCGCTGCTCGCCCAGTCGGCCAGGCTCCTACCCGTGGCTGCGGCGCTGGAGCTGGGCCGCATCGCCCTCGATGCGGTCGCCACCCGGATGGCCTTGGGCTCGCGCGGCTCGCTCGTGCCGCTGCGGACGCTCCTCGCGGCGCACCTCGTCGCCCACGGCGTGATGAACGTCATGCCCGCCGGGCGGGGCGCGAGCGAGGCCGCCAAGGCGACGCTGCTGGCACCTCACCTCGGGGCCCCCGCCGCGATCGCGATGGGCACTACCAACCAGGCCAATGTGCTCTTGAGCTCCGCGCTCTTCTCCCTCCCGTGCGCGCTAGCGGCGCACGTCGCGTTGCATTCCAACGGGCTGACGCTCGCGATCGTCATCCACTTCGTGGTGTTGTTCGCCTCGGGCGCAGGGCTGCGATTCTTGCAGCGGTTCCCGCGCGCGCTGCACTTCGTCGAGCGCCACTTCGCGCGCTGGGCCGTAGGAGCCCGCACCTTCGTCGAGGCCTCGCGCGAGACCCCGTTATTGTCGGCAGGGCCGATCGCCGCGATGTCGCTGGGGCGCCTGCTCCAGACCGCCGAGTACGCGGTCCTGGCCTACGCTGTCGGGCTGCCCATCGGTCCACTACGCGCGCTCGCAGTGCAGGGGCTGAACCTGGTGGCTGCCGCCGTCGGGGTGCTGGTCCCCGGGCAGATGGGCAGCGCGGAAGCGATCTTCGCCGTCGCCGCCGACGCGCTCGGATCGACGGGGGCGCAGGCCGTGTCGATCGCGCTCTTGGCCCACGCCGTATCGCTCGCGTTCGCGGCTGTCGGTCTGGTGGTCCTGGGGGTCTGGGTGAGCGTTCCGACCACCCCCGTTCACGCGCCCACGTCCGGGTGAATGGACCCACGGGGAGTGTGGTAGGAAGCGCCGATGGACCGTCAGATCTTCGTGGTCAGCGACTCGACTGGTGAGACCGCCGAGCGGGTGGTGCGCGCCGCGTTGCTCCAGTTCCCTCACCACCGGGTCCGGGTGCGTCTGTTCACCCGGGTCCGCGATCAAGAGGCGGTCACCGACGTCCTGCGCAAGGCGGGCGAGGCCAACGCGATGGTGGTGTTCACCCTGGTGTCTCCCGAGCTGCGTGAAGCGTTCCATCGCATCGCGAGCGAGGAGAAGGTCGACTCGGTCGACGTCATCGGGCAGCTCATCCACAAGGTCGCCGGCTACGTCGAGGCCCAGCCCCTCAACCAGCCGACCGCGACCATGCCCCTCTCCGAGGAGTATTTCCGCCGGGTCGAGGCCATCGAGTTCGCGGTGAAGAGCGACGACGGCAAGGAGCCTCGCAACCTGCGCAAGGCCGATCTGGTCCTGGTCGGCGTGAGCCGGACCAGTAAGACGCCCCTCTCCACCTACCTCGCGGGTCGTGGCTTTCGCGTGGCCAACATCCCCTTGGTGCTCGGCGTGCCGACCCCGCCGGAGCTCGAGGATCTCCCCGCCGATCGGGTGGTGGGCCTCACCATCGGCACCGATATGCTGCTCGACATCCGCCGGGCTCGCCTCGCCCAGCTGGGCATGCCCACCGACGCCAGCTACGGCGTCCGCGATCACGTCCGCGCTGAACTGGAGCACGCCGAGGCGATCTTCGCGGCCCACCCGGGCTGGATGGTCCTCGACGTGAGCGGCCGCGCCATCGAGGAGACCGCCACGATCATCCTCGAGGCGATCAAGGATAGAGAAGAGAAGAAGTACCAGGCCGAGGTCGCGCTGTAGGTAGAGGTCGCGCTCTAGAACGTTCGCCTTGGCCGTCGGTCGGGGCTCAGGGCTTGCGGGAGCGCGGCACGTAGGTGTCCGAGATCGTCCCCATGAACTGGGCCAGCACCCCGTCGGTCACCCTCAGCCGCCGGCTGAGTTCGCGCGCCACGTTCATCACGAAGAGCGAGTAGCTCTTCAGATCGCGGCGGTAGAGGTGCTTGTCCACGTTCTCTGCGCTCAAGCGCAGCACCCGGCTGGGCGCCAGGGCCCGCACCGACGCCGAGCGCGGCTGAACGTCGAGGATGCTCATCTCGCCAAACCAGCTGCCCGGTCCGAGCATCGCCACCCGCACGTCACCGCCGCTCGGGGTCCGCTTGAGGACTTCGAGCTCCCCATCGAGCACGACGAACATCTCTCGGGCGCTGTCGCCTTCGTTGACGATGCGCGCCCCCACCGTGACGTCGTCCAACGGCAGCTCGTTGCAGAAGATGGCGAGCGTCTCGTCGTCCAGCCCTCCGAAGAGACCGATCTCCCGTAATCGATCGAGATCTACGCGGTCCAGTAAGCGCTCGCTGGTCATGCGCGGCACTCTGCACCCCAGGGCCGAGGCTTTCAATCCTGACCGCGCTTCCCGGCTCGCTCGGCGAAAAGTCCCCGCCAGCCCCACCCTTTCACTACACTCCCGCCGGGCCAATTGGCTCTGGACGACGACCTCGATCTACCGAGAGACCTCGGTACGTACACCCTGCTGAAGCGGCTTGCCGTGGGCGGTATGGCCGAGGTGTATGTTGCGAAGACCAAAGGGATCGGCGGCTTCGAGAAGCATGTCGCCGTCAAGGTCATCCATCCTCGCTACTCCGAGGACGAGCACTTCGTACAGATGCTCGTCGAGGAGGCGAAGATCTCGGTCCTGCTCACCCACGTGAACATCGCCCAGACCTTCGATCTGGGCCGTCACGGCGAGCAGTACTACATCGTGATGGAGTACATCGAGGGGGCCGACGCCTACAGGGTGATGCGCAAGAGCGCCGAACAGAAGCGCGCGATGCCCATCGACGTGGTGACCTATGCGGTCGCCGAGATGTGCAACGGCCTGGACTACGCGCACCGCAAGCGCGCCACGGACGGCTCGCCGCTCAACATCGTCCACCGCGACATCTCGCCGCAGAACGTGCTCGTCTCGTTCTCGGGCGAGGTGAAGCTCGTCGACTTCGGCATCGCCAAGGCCGCCTCGCGCAGCGAACAGACCGAGGCCGGGGTCATCAAGGGCAAGTACTACTACATGTCGCCGGAGCAGGCGTGGGGCGATCCCATGGACCACCGGAGCGACATCTTCTCCACCGGCGTCGTGCTCTACGAACTCCTGACCGGGCGGATGCTCTACACCGACGACAACATCGTCGTCCTGCTCGACAAGGTCCGCAAAGCCGACATTGCGCCGCCGGAGAAGCGCCGCCCGTCGATCCCCAAAGAGCTCTCCGACATCGTGATGAAGGCGCTCTCGAAGAGCCCGGACGATCGCTACCAGTCGGCGCAGGAGCTCGCCCAGGCGCTCTCGAACTTCCTCTATAACGCCAACCCCACCTTCAGCGCGGCCCGGCTCGGGGAGCTGATGGGCCAGCTCTTCCCAGAACAAGCGCAGCGTCACAGCAACGCGTCGATCCTGCCGCCGGCACGCGAGCCCACCCCGACGCCGAAGCCTGCTCCGAAGATGACGGCGAGCGCGGACATGTCGGGGTGGGGGGATGACGAGGACGACGCCACCCGCCACGATGTCTTGCCGTTCCGTCGCCTCTCGGCCGCCGCGGACGACGCGGCCCGCCGGAACAAGGCGCTCGGTCTACCCGATCTCCCGCCGGGCGTGAGGAGCCCGCTCGCCCAGCGAGCGCTGCCGGCCGATCTCGCGGTCCCGCGCCCCCCGGGCCGACCGTCGGGTCGCGATCCGGGCAAGGCGACCGAGCCGATCGTCGCGCCGCGTGTCGAAGCGCCCTCGACCGATCGCAACTTGAACAAGGAGGGCCCGACCGCGACGGATGAGCGCGCTCGCGAGGCCGACTGGGAGGACCCGACGTTCCTCCGCGGCCGGACGGCAGACGACTTCGACGACTCGACGATGGTCGAGTCGGGCGGCGCGGTGAAGGAAGTGCGGGCGCTGCTCGCAGGCAAGGTCGTCGACAGCGGGCGAGGGCGGGTGCACGTGAACGCGTCGCCCCGGGTCGCGGTGAAGCCAGCGTCCGTTCCGCCACCACCGAGGGCAGGCGCGTGGAACGCGCGAGCGCCGAACATCGCGCCACCGATCTCTCGGCCGCTGCCTCCCTCGATCGCCCGCACCGAGCCGGTCTCGCTACCACCGAAGCCGCCGGCCCCTCCGGGACACGGGCTGCCCACGGTTACTCTCGCGGCGCCGCACGCCGCCCAGGAGAACACGGCGCTGCTCGACGCGGGAGTGGAGAGCGCCGATGCCACCGGCCCGTTCGCGTCGAACTCACCATACACGCCCTACGCTCCGGTGCCCTATCCCGGGTCGCCTCATCCCGGGTCTCATCCCGCGTCGCCGTATGGCCAACCTGCGCTCCCGACCGCCCCGTTCGGCGTGCCGAGCAAAGCCGCTCCGCCGTCGGTTCCTTGGCCCGAGCAGGCTCAACCGGCGTGGTCCCAGCCCCCCGCGAGCACCGATCCGTTCGCGCCTCCCCCGGCGATGCCGACCCAAACGCCAACGGCCCACGACGAGCTCGGCCGACCTCAGCCCCTGCGCATCCTCGCCGGCCTTGCGCTGTTGGTGATCCTCGCGGTGCTCAGCGCCGTCGCGGTCGCCTGGCTCACACCCGAGCCGCCGCCGCCTGCCCTGGCGATCGTCACCAACCCCTCGGGGGCCACGGTCCTACTCGATGGCAGCCCCTTGCCCGGTGTGACGCCGCTGCTCGTGAGCTCCGGGCTGGTCGAAGGCCAGAGCTACACGCTCGGTGTTCGCCTCGACGGCTACTCGGACTGGGACGCGACCATCGTCGCTCGTCCCGGGACGACGACCCAGGAGATCACCCTGGTGACCGCGGCCGCGCGCCTCCACGTCGAGACGATTCCCCCGGGTGCGGTGGTGTCCATCAACGGCGCGCCGATGGGCGCCACCCCGCTGGATGTCACCAGCCTCTTCATGGGCCAGCAGATCGTCCTTCGCGCCACCATGACGGGCTACGTGTCCGCGCAGGCCTCGGTGCGCCTCAGTCAGCCCGAGGAGACCGTCACGATCACGCTGGCACCGTCGCCCTGAATCTCACATCAGGATGCTGTCGCACCCGAAGAGCACGTTCAGCCCGGTGCCCGGCTCGGTGATCTCCGCTTGCGCGAAGTCGCACGACGCCGGGCAGAGGAGGATCTGGGTCGGCGTCGTGTTGTTGTCGTAGTACCAGCCGCCCGTCGTGGTGCAGTCGCCCTCGGTGAGCACTCGACCGATCAGCTGCTCCCCGCTGGTGCCGTTCACGAGCACGTTCACTTGGCTGGGGATGAGCATCATCTCGTCGGGCGGCGGCGGGACGTCGAGCTGGCACTCGATGCGCGAGGTGGTCAACACGGTGTTGGCCACAGCGGTGAAGAAGGGCCCCCAGGCGGCCGCACCGTCGCAGATGCGCGCGCGCACGCCAGCGGTCCGCTGCACGAGCGTGGTGTAGGTGTGTCCCGGGGCCTCGACGCTTCCCCCACCCGCGTAGGTGCACTCGACATCAGGATCCGTCTCGGAACCCCAGCCGTAGATCGCGTTGAACGTGTACCCCTCGAACAACGATCCATAGGACGCGGTCAGGAGGCCTGGCCCGATCGTCAGGCTGCTGAATGGGTTTCCGCCTCCCGGGAAGTCCTCGAGCGATGTGACGGTGAGCGGGGGATCGCCGACGTCGCAGACTCGACTGCTCGGCCCACGTCGATCACACGTACGCGCGTTGTCGTCGGTGACGACGACGATGGTCTTGGTGGCCTCAGGGCGCAGCAGGTGCTCCCACGGTTCGCTGCCATCGCTGTCGCTCGCCCCGTACCCAGCGCGTTGGCCGAGCGTTCCGAGTAGCTGCTCGATCGGTTTGGTGCTCCCGATGTTGACGTCGATGTGGAAGAAGCGCTCGCCGTCGCCGCAGTCGGCACCTGCAAGAGGCGGATCCACGCACAGTCGGTGTGGGCCCGTCGGCCCGCTAGAGGGCGCACCTCGGAGCGTGAGCAAGATCAGGCGGTAATCCAGGCCGCTTGCGAAGAGCTCGTCCGCAAACGTGTTGATCCCCGCGCGCACCTGGGCGATGGCTGGCGCCATGCTGCCCGAGTTGTCGACGACCAGGATGATGTCGACGGGGCGGCGCTCGACGATCGCTGGCGCGGAAGCGGTCGCGCACGCAGCGTCTCGATCGACGATGATCGGAGCATCGTAGGAGGTGTCGCGGGGAACATCGCTCGGAGGAACGTCGAGCGGCGTGGGCACATCCGGATAGACCGTCCCCGTGTCACGCCCCGTGTCGGGAGGCGGCGTGCGGACGGTGCAACCTGCAGCGGTGCTCGCCCCGAGGGTCCCGGCGAGCAGCACCAGAAATAGTGATCGGAAGAACGAAAAGCGCGACCAATCCAACGAAGCCGACGGCATGGCGGACCGTAGCCTCGGCGCGCGGTTGGGTCGATGCGCCGTGCAGCATGCCGCGCGCGAGATGTAGGGAAGCATCCGCCCACCGTAGCGGGCCGGTTGTGACACCCCGGAGGCAGGCTCCGAACGACGGGGTCACGCGCCCATCCCGAGCGCTCAACTCCGGGACCTCCTTGACTGGCGGGGGGAACCCTCGATACTTCGAGCCGTGGTCGTTCTGCCCGGGGTCCTTTCCCGCGGCGCGTACCCTCGTTGGTGCTCGCGCGGGCGCAGTGCGCCATCGTCGCGAAGCCGAACGATGGGTCCCACCCAGCATCCATGATCGCGGGGCCCATCACGCTCCGCGAGGTTTCCGTTCTCGCTCCCTTGGCTCGAGGTAACGCATGACCCCGCTCACTCGCTCGAACTCCCTGGTCCGTCTCGTCGTGCTGGGCGCCCTCGCGCTATCGATCGCAGGATCGATGGGCTGTCGCGAGCCGATCATGATGACCGAGTTCGATGGCGGCGATCGCGTGCCGGACGCGCCCCTCGGCCCCGACACCCCGACCTTCAGCGACAGCGGCATCTCGGCCGGCGCACTCACGATCGATCGCGTGGTCCCGGGACACGGCTCGTTCATGGGAGGCAACATCGCGATCCTTCGGGGCGCAGGCTTCACCGACACGGCGAACGTCAGCTTCGGTACCCACGCGGTGCAGCCCGCGGATCACCTGCTCATCGATCCTCGGCGCCTCCAGATCGTCGTCCCTGCGGGTGAGGTCGGCCTCGCCGACGTCACCATCCAAGTGGGCGACGCGATCTTCACCCTGCCGGACGCGTACACCTACGACGCCCTCTCGGTGGACCCGACGTCTGGCTCGATCTCCGGCAACACGTTCGTCACGATCCTTGGTAGCGGCACTGACTTCGTGGATGGAGATGAGGTCCTCTTCGGCCGCACGCCCTGCACCGACGTCGCCATCGTCTCTCCCACTCGCATCACGTGCCGCACCCCTCCGATGGCGGCGGGCACCGTCGACGTCACCGTCGTTCGCGCTAGCGACGCCAGCGAGACCGTCGCGGTCGACGCGTTCAGCTACTACGACTCCTCCGATCCCAACGGCGGGGGTCTGGGAGGCGGACCCATTCACGGCGCAATCAACCTCACCGTCGTGGACTGGGTGAGCGGAATGCCGATCCCCGAGGCGTTCGCGATCGTGGGCGAGGATCTGGCGACCGAGCACCAGGGCTTCACCGACGGCACGGGCCAGATCACCTTCTCCGGCGCCGACCTGATGGGCCCGGTGACCCTCCACGTGTCCAAGGACTGCTTCGAGCGCACGTCGTTCGTCGCGTTCGATGCGCAGGACGTGACCGTGTTCTTGATCCCGCTGATGGACCCGCGCTGCGGCATGGGGAACCCCGGCGGTGGGGGTCGCGGTCGCAACGGCGCGTTCATCGAAGGGCAGCTCGTGTGGCTTGGGCCCGAGGAGTACGCCCCCAACCCGTGGGGCAACATGCCGATGCCTCGAACCGGATGGGAGCGCGTGGCCTACGTCTACACCACCCAGTCGGCGACCAACGCGGCCAACCCCGACCCCGCGGCGGGCGGAGGCATCCAGCGCATCACCGAGGTCGCGCCCGTCGAGACCGGCTATGTCGGCTATCCCTATCGCATCTTCGCACGGCCCGCGGGGCTCGCCGTGTATGCGCTCGCTGGTCTCGAGAACAGCGTCACAGGCGAGTTCATCCCCTACGTGATGGGCGTCGCGCGCAACGTGCTGGCGGGACCCGGTGAGACCGTCACCCAGGTGAACATCCTGATGAACATCCCCCTCGATCACGAGGTGACCGCTCGGCCTGGCGCCCTTCCTCCCGCACTCGATGACGGCCCCGATCGCTTCCGCTACCAGGCATTCGTCGACCTAGGCGGGGAAGGTATCGTGGTCCGCAACGTGAACGGCATCGACTTCGACACGGTTCGCCGCCGCGACTCCCCCAGCGTGATCCGCTTCGTGGGCGAGCCCGCGCTCCTCGGGACCCTCGCGGATGCCCGCTATCGCCTCACCGCGGGTTGGTTCACGTTCGCGGACAACAGCCCGCCCTACACCCTCACCGTGATGAACGGCGTGACGGCTGTGGATGACGAGGTGGTCATGCCCGACTTCCTCGGACTGCCGGACGCGGTCTCCCCCGCCAACGGCGCCCGGGTCCCCGCCGATCGGATCCTTCACTGGCAAGAGGACGGTCCGCCCGCCGATCTTCACGTGGTGTTGGTGGTCGGGGGCGACGGACAGCCCGCCTGGCGCATGCTCGTCCCCGGCGACGTCTTCGATGTCGCGATGCCTGACCTCTCCTCGATTCCCGAGATCCCCGACGTCGCGCCGGGCACCCTCTACTGGGTGGTCTACGCCGTGAACATCCCCGGCTTCGACTTCGACGAGTTCAGGTACACGTACCTGAACGACCGGTACTGGTCGCAGGCCGCCTACAACTTCTTCACCGCGTCCCTGTGATCTCCTCGCGACTTCGGCTCTAGCGCCGGAGGACGCAAGGCCGCCGCGGCGTCCTGGTCGGAACGTGGAAGCTCCCGGGCGCTCCGTGATAGCGTCATGCGCCTGGGAGCCCGCGACCGGCTCCGTTGCTTCCCATGGCCTCCCCGACACCGGCACAAAGCGACGACGAGCGTCAGACCGTCCTTCTGGTCGGTTCCGGGGACCCCATGGAGGCGGCGCTGTCTCTCGCGCTCGGACGCTACGGCTTGGCGGTCGAGAACTCCTCGATGAAGGACGCCATGCAGGCCGTATTCATCCACGCGCCGGATCTTGCGGTCCTCGTGGGGGATGCCGCCAAAGAAGAAGGCGGCGAGGTACTCGCCGACCTCGCGGGTCGCGCCTCGACCGCCGTCGTGCCGGTCGCGCTCCTCTCGGACGATCCCGACCTCGAGCGCCGCCTCCGGGCATTCCGGTACGGCGCGGTCGCCGTCGTGCCGCGATCCCCGAGCGCCGACGAGATGGCCCGACGCATCGCGGACATAGTCCACGAGCTCCCGGAGCGAGACAAGACCGCAGGCGCCGACCTCGGCGAGACCACGCTCGATGAGCTGGTGCGCCTGGTCTCGACCCGCCTCCGCTCCGGCATCCTCTCTGTGCGTGCGGCTGGACAGGCCGAAGGCGCGCGCATCATCCTTCGTGGTGGCCAACCGGTCACCGAAGCGATCGAGCAACTCGTCGCCAGCATTCGTCCGCTGATCGCCACGCCGAGCGGACCCCTCGCCTTCGAGTTCGAAGAGCAACCGACCGGACGCCTCGCTGCGATCGCCGACGCAGAGGTCGCGCCGGCTGGTGAGATCGACGCGCGCTCGGTGCTCGCAGGTCGACGCTTCGTGTTGGTCGAGCGCAGCCCCACCCGCGCCGACGACCTCGTGCAGGCCCTCCGCGGCCTGGGCGCGTTCGTGGCGGTGGTCGATGGGGAAGGGCAGGGGATGGAGAAAGCGCGGGCCATCGCGCCCGAGATCGTCGTCGTCGACGCGCGCGGGATCGGCGGCTGGGCCTCGCCTGCGCTGCGCACCATCCGCCACGACCTGCGCTTGCGCTGGGCCGCGCTTCTCGTCGCCCGGGCCGACGAGATCTGGCCCGAAGGCGCGCCAGGCGCTGATCTCTCGCGGCTCGCAGCCGGGGTGCAGCCGCTCATCGAGGCGGACCTGTCGCTCACCGAGCGGGCCAAGACGGAAGAGAAATTCTCGGCGCGCATCGAGTCGACGGGTGCAGAGCGCTTCATCCGCGCGCTCTTGGCCGCAGGGCAGACCTTGCACGTGCGGGTGCAGCACCCTCGCGCCGTCGTCGATCTCGATCTCGCCGAAGGCCTCGTGGTCGGCGCCGTCGCCAAGGGAACCCGCGAAGTCGCAGGTCGGAGCGCGTTCCCCGGCAAGCCCGTCGAAGCGAGCGGCGTGGCGGCGCTGGCCGTGTTGCTCGGGCTCGCCTCGGGCCGCGCCCAGATCGAGCGCAAGAAGGCGCCGAGCATCGCGAACGTGATGTCGCCGCTCGACGACGCGATCGCGGCAGCAGACCGCGAAGCTCCGCCGATCCGCCCCTCGCTCCCGCCTCCCAGCACGCCACCTTCGAGCGCGCCCGGCATGGGGACCGACCGGCCGATGTTCCCCAACGCGCTGCTGAACGATCCGCCCGAGCTCTTGCGGCAGCTGGAGTCGCTCCTGATCGATCTGCGGCAGAGCATCCCGCCCTCGGCCAATGGAGATACGAGCGCGCCGACGCGAGGCGTGAGTGTGGTCGGCGCATTTCCCGCGGGGGCCGACGTCCCGCGCGCCAAGACCATGCCCGCGATGCCCAAGCCCATCACCGGGCTGCCCAAAGCACCGTTGCCCGCGGTGCCGCGTCCTGGAGCCATCCCAGCGCCCGCGCCCATTCCCAATTTGGCGGGCATGCGGAAGAAGACGCTGGTGGGGGTGATGGCACCGACCGTCGCGCCTGCCCTCGAGCCGACCGAAGTGAGCGCCCCCGAGATCTCGGTGCCGACGATCCCCCTTCCTCCAAGCCCGCCCACCGTGCGCGTCGCGGAGCGAACGGTGGCGTCGGACTCGCTGGCGAATCTGCTCGAGCCCGACAGCAACGAGGTGGAGATTGCGGCGGCGTATCCGCGAGCGATTCCTCCCCATCCGCCGCCCATGGTCCCGCCGTCCGTCCCACCGTCGGCGCTGCCTCCCATGCCTGCGCCGCCCCTGCCGCTGCTGACCGACACCGGCCTCGCTGCGCCGTCCGCCAAGACCAGCGGGGCGATGGCGGCGGTACCGAGCCCCGTTCCACCCGCGCCCGACGACCTCGATGCGCTCATCGCGCCACGCCCTCGTCGCACCGTGGCGTGGATCGGCCTCCTCGCTGTGCTCCTCCTCCTTGGAGGCGGCGGAGCTGCTGGTTGGTACTTCCTCGCTGGCCCGGGCGTGTCCTTGGCCAACGTCACGACGCCAGCCGGCGGCACGGAAGCGCCATCGCTCATCGGATCGGGCCCCACCGACTCCCCCCCTCCGTCCACGGTCGCCGCCCTAGACGCCCGGGACAGCAGCCCAGATGCAGGCATACCCGACGCAGGTGCGCCCGACAGTGGCCCACCAGACGCGGGCGAAGCGGTGCTCGCGGATGCGGACGAGGATGGGACCGCCGAGCTCGGCGCCGACGAACTCGACGAGCTCGGGGAGGACACTTCCGAGGACGCCGTCGATGCGGCGCTGCTCGGGGTCACCGAGCGTCGAGCCCGGATCGAGTACCTCATCGATCGCGCCAACTACCGGCGGCGACACGGCGAACCAGTGGCTGCGGCGACGGACTACGAGGCCGTGCTTCGCGTCGAATCGACCAACGCCCGCGCGCTTGCTGGCTTGGCGCGCCTCAACCTCGATCGCGGGCACGGCAGCGACGCCGTCGGATACGCGCGGCGCCTCACCCGCACCCATCCGTCCCAACCCGCGAACTTCGTCCTCCTCGGTGATTGCCTCTTGGCCGCCGGCGATCGAGGCGGCGCCATCCGCGCTTTCCAGGACGCGCTACGCATCTCGCCGTCCTACCGCACGGCCCGCGAGCGCATCGCCGATCTGCCCCCGCGCTGAGCGCGCTCGCGCTCAGTGGCCTTCAGTGAAAGGGATCGGCGTCGTCCTCGCGCGTGGCTCCCGTTCGAAGGTCCCGCGCCTGTTCGTTCTTCACGTACTCGGTCATCACGTCGACGTAGCCCGCGAACGGTGGGCACCGGATCCCATGCGGCGCGAGGATCTCTCTCGCATTGCGGGCGTCGTAGGCGACGTCGGTCGCCAGCTGCTCGAGGAAGGTGCGCGGGACGTGCGCGAATTTCTCCAACCCGGGCGCGCGCAAGAGGGCGCTGGCGAGCTGGGTCGGCAGAAAACCTCGCGGCGAAGGCCTGCCCGTCGCCGCCGCGATGCGCGTGAAGACCTCGCGAGCAGTCGCAGGCTCGGGATCCACGAGATGAAACGTCCGTCCGAGCGACCGAGGATCACTCGCGATGGTGTGCCCCGCGTCGATCACGAAATCGATCGGCACCAGGTTGAGCGGCACGTCACCGCTCCCGGGCAGCGGCACCCGCAGATCCACCGGCGAGCTGAGCATCAACAGCACCAGCAAGTAGGGTCCCTCGAACCTGTCGATCTCACCGGTCACCGAGTCGCCCACCACGATGGCGGGTCGGAGGATCGTCACGGGCAAGCGGGTCATCGCCTCTCGCACCAACGCCTCCCCACGAAAGCGCGTCTCCTCGACCACGTTGCGGAACCGCGGCGGCGCGATGAGTTCCTCTTCACGTACCCAGCCCTTGCGCCCCCCGGACACCAGCGCCGTGGACCAGTACACCAACCGCGAGAGATGGGCCGCCTCTCGCGCGAGCTCGAGGACCTCGCGGGTCCCCTCGATGTTCAAGAGCTCGGCGACCTGTCGATCGACGCCGAGGTAGGTCGCCGCCGCGCAGTGGTGGATGACGTCGACCTCGGCCGCGAGCTCTACGAACTCGCGCCCGGAGAGCCCCATGTCCATCGCTGCCACATCCCCGGCCAGGAGCCTGACCCGCGTTCGGTCCGCCTCGCTCATCGCCGTCAAGCGCCGCTCGGCCTCTTCGCGAAACTTGTCCTGCACCACACAGACGACGTGGCTCTCGGGCTCCGTAGCGAGGATCTTGCGGACCAAGCGCGCGGCGAGGAACGAGGTGGGGAAACCCGTGACGACGACCGTCTTCATGACTTGGCTCCGAAGCGCTGCGTCAACAGCGCGTGCACCGCGAGGGTACGCGCTCCGAGCAGCGTGAGGTCCCCGTCGTTTTCGATCACGTAGTCCGCGACTGCGATCTTCTCGGCCAGCGGCAGTTGCGCGTCGATGCGCGCGTTTGCCTCTGCTTCCGTGAGTCCATCACGGGCCACGATCCGTCGCACCTGCGACTCACGAGGTGCCGCGACCACCACCAGTGCTGCCATCATCTGGTGGGTCCCGTTCTCGACCAAGAGCGCGGCGTCGTACAGCCCATAAGGCGCATCGCCGGCCGCGATCCGACCGAGCTGCTCCATGCTCCGCGCGAAGATGCGGGGGTGGGTGATGCTCTCCAGCACCCTCCGGTGGGCGGGATCGCCGAACACGATCGCGCCGAGGGCCTTGCGGTCCAGCGCCCCGTCCGCCGCGAGGACCTCACCCCCGAAGGCTTCCACCACCGCGGCCAGCCCCGGGCTCCCCGCTTCCACGACCTCGCGCGCGACCTGGTCGGCGTCGACGATCGCGACGCCCTCATCGCGCAGCAGTTGAGCGACCGAGCTCTTGCCCGATGCAATCCCGCCGGTGAGACCCACGATCGCCGTCATCGGACGCTGGGCTACGCGAAGATCGCCCTCCAACGCAAGCCTCGCCCGCCGGGCGGCCCTCCGGTACACCCCGCCGATGCGAGCCGTAGCCCAACGCGTCTCTCGAGCAGATGTAGCCGTCGACGGCGAGACCGTCGGTGCGATCGACCTCGGGCTTCTCGTCTACTTGGGCGCGGGTCGTGAGGACACGGCGAGCGACGTCGCCTCGATGGCGCAGAAGCTCGCTGGTCTTCGAATCTTCGAGGACGAGCACGGCAAGATGTCCCGTTCGGTGCGCGACGTCGGGGGGAGCATCCTCTTGGTGTCTCAGTTCACGCTCTATGGGGACATGCGCCGCGGGCTTCGCCCGTCGTTCGAAGGCGCGGCGTTGCCCGAACCCGCGCTCGTCCTCTACGAAGGCGTTCGCGATGCGCTGATCCGCGGGGGCCTGTCGGTCGCGACGGGACGCTTCCGCGCGGACATGATGGTCACTGCGAGCGTCGCAGGCCCCGTCACCATCCTCCTCGACACCCAAAAGACGTTCTGAGCCGCACGCCCCGCGGCTCGACACGCCCCGGGGCTTCGTGATCTGCTGTCCCGATGACGTCCTCGAACGAGCGCCCTCGCTACGAGATCCGCGCCGCGACCCGCGACGACCACGCCGATCTCCTGGTGCTCGCGAGCTACCTCGACTCGGTCAACCTCCCGAACGACGCAGAGGTCATCGAGCGCATCCTCGAGCTCTCCGAGAAGAGCTTCAGCGGCGAGATCCAGGACCCGAAGCGACGCGAGTACGTCTTCGTCCTGCGGGATCTCGAGGAAGGGCGGGCGGTCGGTACGTCGATGATCATCGGTCAGTTGGGCCGCCGCGACGCGCCGTACATCTACTTCGACGTGCACACAGAGGAGCGCTACTCGCAGACGCTCGACCGCCTCTTCGCGCACCCCGTCCTCACGATCGGCTACTCGTACGACGGCCCGACCGAGATAGGTGGCCTGGTGGTGCACCCCGATGCGCGTCGCAGCCCCGACCGCCTCGGCATGCTCATCTCGTACGTGCGCTTCCTGTGGATAGCGATGCACCGCGACCTGGTGCAACCGATGCTGCTGGCTGAGCTCCTTCCTCCGCTCGAGAGCGACGGCACCTCGCACCTCTGGGAGGCAGTGGGCCGCCATTTCACAGGGCTGACCTACCGCGAAGCCGACCGCCTCTCGAAGAAGAACAAGGAGTTCATCCGAGGCCTCTTCCCCGACGGCGACATCTACGCGTCCCTCCTCTCTCCCGAGGCCCAGGGCGTGATCGGCAAGGTCGGCCCCCAGACCCGAGGTGTCGAGAAGCTCTTGCGGCGCATCGGCTTTCGCTACTGGAACCGGGTCGACCCCTTCGACGGAGGCCCTCACTTCCACGCCCCGGCGGACGAGGTGAATCTCGTCCAGCGGAGCCGACGAGGCGCGCTGCGCGTGGGAACTCCAACGTCCCAGCGCGTGTTGGTGGCCGTCGAGAGCGCCCGGACTCCCTATTTTCGCTGTGTTCCCGCGCTAGCTACTGTTACCGATCGCGAAATCACCGTTCATCCGGCCACGGCGGCCTTCCTCGGCGCCTCGGACGGGCACCCCGCGATCGCGCTTCCGCTGACCAACCGGAAGCCACAGGACGAGACGAAGTAGCCAATTCCGCGGGATCCTGACCCGTGCAGGGAGAATCGACCGGATCGAGTTTGACAGCCTCAACCCGACTGCTATCTAGCGCGTCCCCTGAGTCCCAGACCTGGGGCGCGGCTCGAAAGAGCAGCGAAGCGAGACGAAAAAAAGTCCTTGACCGAGATCGCAGACGCGCTAAACAGCGCGCCCCGAACGAGAAAGCCCCTGAGGGCCGGAACGAACGGAAAAGCGGAGCTTGACGAACTGAAGCCTTTCGGCTAGGTTCACCAACCCGCGAAACACGGCGACGCTCCCGAAAGGAAGTGTCCCGAACGCGAGACGAGGCCATGCCTCGTCGCTCGGTCCTTGAAAACTGAATCGGAAGACTCCGTAAAGCTCACGGGTCCTCGAGTGCGACTGCAGCCCGCTAGGTTGCGCGATTCCGCAAGGAATCAAGTCGCGCTCAGAGTGAAATGATAATCGAGTAATGGGCTCTATGATGTCATCTAATGGCTTCGGTCTGATGATGGCGTCGAACTCGACCGCTCGAACCTCGGTTCGATGGTTGGGTAGCCCAGGACAGCTCACAGTTTTAACTGGAGAGTTTGATCCTGGCTCAGAGCGAACGTTCGCGGCGGGCTTAACACATGCAAGTCGAACGCGAAAGGGATTCGTCCCCGGTAGCGTGGCGTCCGGGTGAGTAACACGTAGGAAACCTTCCCTCGAGCGGGGGATAACGTCCCGAAAGGGACGCTAATACCGCATATGCCCACCTCGACCTCGGTCGATGAGGGGAAAGCTGGCCTCTGTATACAAGCTAGCACTCGAGAATGGTCCTGCGGCGCATCAGCTAGTTGGTGGGGTAACGGCCTACCAAGGCGAAGACGCGTAGCTGGTCTGAGAGGATGATCAGCCACACTGGCACTGAAACACGGGCCAGACTCCTACGGGAGGCAGCAGTGGGGAATATTGGACAATGGGCGCAAGCCTGATCCAGCCACGCCGCGTGAGTGATGAAGGCCTTCGGGTTGTAAAGCTCTGTGGGGAGGGACGAAAACGGCCAGTAAGAAACGACTGGTCCTTGACGGTACCTCCTTAGCAAGCACCGGCTAACTCTGTGCCAGCAGCCGCGGTAATACAGAGGGTGCGAACGTTGCTCGGAATTACTGGGCGTAAAGCGCGTGTAGGCGGATTGCTAAGTCGGGCGTGAAAGCCCCAGGCTCAACCTGGGAACTGCGCTCGAAACTGGCAGTCTCGAGTATCGGAGAGGGCGGCGGAATTCCTGGTGTAGAGGTGAAATTCGTAGATATCAGGAGGAACACCGGTGGCGAAGGCGGCCGCCTGGACGATTACTGACGCTGAGACGCGAAAGCGTGGGGAGCAAACAGGATTAGATACCCTGGTAGTCCACGCCGTAAACGATGGGTGCTGGGTGTCGCGGGTATTGACCCCCGCGGTGCCGTAGCTAACGCGTTAAGCACCCCGCCTGGGAAGTACGGCCGCAAGGCTAAAACTCAAAGGAATTGACGGGGGCCCGCACAAGCAGTGGAGCATGTGGTTTAATTCGACGCAACGCGCAGAACCTTACCCGGGCTAGAAAAGCATGGAACCCTTTGGAAACATTGGGGTGCTCGCAAGAGAGCCATGATCCAGGTGCTGCATGGCTGTCGTCAGCTCGTGTCGTGAGATGTTGGGTTAAGTCCCGCAACGAGCGCAACCCTTGTCCTTAGTTGCCATCATTTAGTTGGGCACTCTAAGGAGACTGCCGGCGTCAAGCCGGAGGAAGGTGGGGATGACGTCAAGTCCTCATGGCCCTTATGTCCGGGGCTACACACGTGCTACAATGGTCGGTACAGAACGTCGCGTACCCGCGAGGGGAAGCCAATCGGCAAAAGCCGACCTCAGTACGGATTGCAGTCTGCAACTCGACTGCATGAAGCCGGAATTGCTAGTAATCGCTAATCAGCAGGTAGCGGTGAATACGTTCCCGGGCCTTGTACACACCGCCCGTCACACCATGGGAATCGATTGCTCCAGAAGTGGCCAAGCCAACCCGCAAGGGAGGCAGGTCCCCAAGGAGTGGTCGGTGACTGGGGTGAAGTCGTAACAAGGTAGCCGTAGGGGAACCTGCGGCTGGATCACCTCCTTTCTAAGGAGCTACGCCAGCTCGTCTGGCAGCTCGGTCATACTCGTGGGCCACGTCGCCTCGGCGAGGTGTTTGTTCAATCAAAGTACGGAGTCATCCGGTTCAGTTTTGAAGGGCCGAAAGGTTCTTTTCAACGAAGAGGATCCCTGGAGCGAGCGCTCCCCGACAGACATAACTATGTCGTCGATCTTGGGGCCATAGCTCAGCTGGTTAGAGCGCATCTCTGATAAGGATGAGGTCGTTAGTTCGAGTCTAACTGGCCCCACTTGATTCTGCGCTTTGCCCAACCAGGGGCGCGCGCACCGGGGTTGTAGCTCAGCTGGGAGAGCACCGGCTTTGCAAGCCGGGGGTCACCGGTTCGATCCCGGTCAGCTCCATTGTTGTCCGCCGCACGCGCTGGCGGTGCCCGCGACCTCTTGGTCCGCGTTCACGAGTCTTCGGATTGGTGATAGCGGACGAGGCAGTCGCACGGCGATTCCTCCTGATCTCTGAAAACTGAATA
>Ga0335397_10001152_pt1 | contig 35713 bp, 37 predicted proteins | sample MAT04_FD_205740 | JGI IMG/M metagenome (GOLD analysis project Ga0335397, IMG submission 205740) | Freshwater microbial communities from Lake Fryxell liftoff mats and glacier meltwater in Antarctica - MAT-04 (spades assembly) (version 2) ... | reverse complement strand
ATGGGTTCCGAGCCGGTGCAGGCGATCACCGGCACCTTGCCGCGGTTTTCTGTGCGCCCGGTCTGCTCCTCGAACACCGCATAGACATCGCGGATCGCATTCGAGACATGGATCGATGCCGAGGCCAATTCGACGGCGCCGCCGAAGAACTTCGGCGAGAAGGCCATCACGACGAAGCCGCGCTTGAAGCCCTCGCCGGGAGTGGGTGCCACCTTATCCAGCGCAGGATCGATCAGCCGTTCCGGCGCCTGGCCTTCCTGAAAGCGCAGCCAGCCGGTGCGGATGTTGGCGAGATCGAGCAGGAAGGTTGGGCGGGCGATTTCCAGATCGCCGCCACCTTCCGCACGGACAAACCACTTGTCGGACTTGGCGTTGTATTTGACGTAAGGCCGGATGATGCCGGAAGCGCCGATATTGAGAGCCATTGTTCTTCTCCTTGAGCGTTGAGCAGTTGAGGGTTCTTCAGAACCCGAAGACGTCCCGGCCGGCCGCGCGAACGGACGGGTCCGACCAGTAGAAACTGTCGAAGTCCGGGACGATGAGACCCGCGAGCTCGCGAGCGTCATGGGAAAGGGCGAGGAAGCGCCCGAGCGAGAGGGCGATCATGCGAAGCGCCGCCAAATGGGCGCGCACGTCATCGCCGGACATTTCGAGGACTTGAACCTGCCGCCCATCGCCTTTGCCGGGCGCGGGCTTGGCGTAGGCAAAGCGCATCCCGAAATTGCCGTGGGCGGTGGCATAGACCGCGCCCTGCCGGCTATGGCTTGCGCCGATCACCGAAGGCAGGCGTTCCGTGGTCTTGAGATCGACGATCAGGCCATGGGTGGAGAACCGCCAATCGACGAAGCCGATCAATGGGACGGGAACGTCATCGATGTGGATTTCGACCTTGCCTTGATAGCCATCGGCATCGGGCGGGCCATATTGCCGGAGTTCGGCCAGCGCGCCGCGCACATAGCCCGGCAGCTTCTTGCGTTCGTCGTCGCGGCGCGGATCGGGATTGAGCGCGGTCTCGCGATCAAAGGCGCTTTCGGCTTCAGCGATGCAGGCCTCAACCGAGAGCGCTGGATCATGCAGGCCGATATTGACGCCGGCTTCGACAGCCTTGCCGCGCGCGGCGGGAATGCCCGAGGGCGAGCGCCGTCCGAGCAGGCGTTCCATGATCCAGAGCGCAGGTTCGGCCGCCCAGAGATTGAGGGACGAGGCAGAGAGATGGCCGATGGCATGCCGTTCAAAGGGGTTGCTCATCGCACGCCCCCACGGATCAGGATCTCGGCGCCGCGTTCGATCAGATCGGATGGGGTTTCAAGGAACTCGACATCCTCGTCGCGGAAGGCCACGCCGAGCTTCAGTTCAACATCGCCGACGAAATCCAGTCGGGCGAGCGGATCGATCTGCCAAAGGCGATCATCAGCGGAAGGGTGTTCGCCGAAGCGCTCATAGAAGGCGGCGCGGACGGCATTGGCGGCGAGCGCGCGCGCTTCAAGCCGCTCGGCAATCATCAGGGGCGCGATCATCGGGCGGACCCCGTGCGCTTCGAGACCACCGGCCCGCGTTCCTGGGAGATCATCCATTCGCGGAAGGCATCGGCGCGATAGAAGACCCGGCGGCCGATCCGGACGAGGGGCGGGCCGATCCGCCGGGTCTGCCAGCGTTGCAAGGTTGCGGTCGAGATTCCGAGCGCTTCGGCGACCTCGCGCCGCCCCATCCAGCCTTGCATCAGTCCGGCAGAAGCGGCTCCGTTTCGTTGCGCGTTAACTTGATCGTCCATGCCCGTTTCCTTGTGTCCTTGCGGTTCCGATGACCGCAAACGGACCACGGCGGGCCGGCGTCAGGCAGGGTTGAAACGGGCGCAAACAGGGCGAAAACAATAAGGCACGGGCGCAAAGCCGGGCCGAATACGGGCAGAAACACGGGCACAAACAAGAGCAAGCGGGTCTTGGCCGCTTCAGATCACCTTTGGTGGCGGCGCGGACGTTGCCATCAATCCACAACGCAAAAGCGCTGCCGCCGAAAAATCGACTCGACTCCGGAGCAGAAAGAACATATCAAGAACTGACTATTGACCAATCGGGTTATGAAAGGAGGCGGAGATGGTTCTGGCCATCGCATATCCAAGCACGGCCGCGGGCGATCTCCATCGCTTGAGCGCCCAGAAGATCGCGAGCATCGCCAGCGACATTCGCGCCCGCTTGTTCGGGATTCAGCCAAGGCCGGTCGATGTAGCGGCGTTGATCGCGAAGACGGCGCGCCTTGTCGTCAACGGCAAGCCGATCACCCTGTCCTGGGGCCTCGATCGACCGATCCACGATGAGAACGGCCATGAGGCGCTCGGGGTTTGCGAGAACGATCCCGAACTGCCCGACACGGTGATGATCAGCGTCAACGCCAGCCTGCTGGCTCATCAGCCAGAGGTGATCCGTTCAACCGCCGCTCACGAGTTCGCTCACGCCATCTTCGACATGCCGGCGGCCATGGGCGGCAATATCCGGCGGACGTTCCGAACTTCGGTGGCACCCGCCATCGCCAAGCCAGGCTCGCCGATCGATTGGCTGGAATGGCGCGCCGACGAGTTCATGGGCGCGTTTTTGGTTCCGGCCGACAAGCTGGCGCGCGTGCTGCCGAAGCACGCCAGCGCCCTGGATCTGCCGTTCCGCTGGCGCGCAGCGCCCGATGGCCGCTCCGTTCCCTTCGTCGATCTCGATCCGAGTGAGGGAACACTTGGCCTGCTGGTCGATGACCTCGCCGAAGCCTTTGGCGTGACCGCCGCTTTCATGTCCGTGCGGCTGGCAAAGGGTGGCTTCATCGGCCGACGTTTTGAAAACGGGAGCACGATCTGATGGCCTTCGGTCAAACCGTTCGCTTTCACCGCAACGCGAAGGGCTTCGGCCTGAACGAATTTGCGGAGAGGCTCGGCGTTTCGCCGGCCTATTGGAGTCGCGTCGAGCGCGAACAGGAAAACCCGCCGCGCGACGATCTCGTCGAGCGCGTCGCCGCCATCCTTGAAGTGAAGCTCGACGATCTCTTCTGCGAAGCTGGGCGCCTGCCGCCCGATCTCCGGGGCGATATCAAAGCCGTGGTGACGCTCTATCGGCGCAACCGCGAGACAACCAAGGCCAGCAACAAATGATGACCATGACCGAATAAGCGAGTGTTCCGAGATGCCAGCGCCGCCCCGTTCTTTCCTCACTGTTACCGACACCGCGATCCGCTGGCAGGTTCCCGCACTCGACATCGCGGGCTGGGCCATCGATGGCGAGATCGCGCTCTCCGCCGTGCTGCCGACGGTTGAGACGGCCGATAAGCAGATCGCCTCGGGGATCGTCGAGATCGACGGCGCGGATGTGGTGGCCTTATTCCGGCGCGACTGTGCTTCACGCAAACCGGCGCTGGTCCGACGCTTCCGGCGATCGAAGAAATCGGATTGGGAATGGATCTCGCGCCCGGTTGATGGCGTCGCCGTCACTGCCGCCGACGTGATCGTCTTGCGCAAGGAGTTCGAGCGTTGCGAACGGGCCTGGGGATTGTTCGACGCGAGCACGACCGACAGCGGCGCGAAGGCATCCAGTCTGACGAAACGCGCGGCCGGGCCGGGCGCACCGCCCAAGCACGATTGGGACGCCTTTGCAGGCGCCATCGCCCGGCGCGTGCACGATCATGGAATGCCGGTCAGCCAGGGCGAGCTGGTGCGCGATATGATGGATTGGTTCGCGCGCCGGGAGGAGTTCTCACCGCCAGATGAGCGGACAGTGCGACGGAAGGTGTCGGCGATTTGGATGGCGCTTAGGGCCGATTAGGGGCACGGAAGCGGTCAGTCCGGAGTCGAGCACGGGAGATCGCAGGCTGCCAGTTCCACAGAGAGGCAGTTCTGGTATCGACAGCCCCGAGGGACGATTCGAACCTGCGCTCGGTGGCGACACCTTTGATGGCGTTAACGACCATGACATAGGCACGCGGTTAACGAGCACGGCAAGTAGCATAGGGTTTCCGGCGAGCCCTGCGCGCGAAACTGCCGAGGAGCGGATGAAGAATCGATATTTACCGCCACAGCAAGTGCGCGTATGTTGATGGGGGGCGCGCAATGGCATTCAACTGTTGAAACAGTTGCGCTGAGGGCTAAATCATGACGGAGCGTTCGGCCCTGATCGAGACAAGGAGCGGCAGCGCCGATGTCAGTTGGTCAACACTTGACGGAGTCGTGGTCAATATTACCCAGAAAGGTCCGCCGCCTCTTATCTCCGCGCAGATGCATCTTTCCGTGGATCAAGCGTGCCAGCTGACTTCAGTGTTGCTGGCGGCGTGCCGCACCGCTGGATCGGAACTGAAAAAGCTTGAACCCGACTCCTCGGATGAACTTCTCGCCTTGGCAGAACGGCTCCGTTCCGATCAAAAAAACCTCACTCCAACTGACCTACGCGTAGCCGCTGGCTATCTCGAACTGCTTCTTAAATTTGGCGCGGGCAACGCGCTTAAGGCTCGCGAGGAATAAGGCCAAGCTTTTATGATGTCAGGGATCCCGGAGGCAGGCTGAGGCCTGCCGAACAGATATCCTTGGCCGTGGTCGCATCCGAGGGCCGCGACAATACCCTCGATTTCCGCATCTTCGATTCCTTCGGCAACCACGCTCAGCCCAAGTTCGTGAGCAAGATGGGTAATCGAGCGCACCACACTGCGAGCACGACGGCTGGTATTCAGTTGTTTGACAAACGACATGTCAATCTTGATCTCGTCCAGCGGAAATTGAGAAAGGTGCGACAATGACGCATAACCGGTACCAAAATCATCCAGTGAAATTGTGAACCCGGCATCTCGCAAGCGAGTTAGGGTGGTTTCAAACTCATTGTTGCTGTCACCGAGAACAACATCTTCGGTAATTTCGAGTTTCAGTTGTTCAGCGTTGACCGAGTGCGCCAAAGTCTCACGGCACAGAAAATCCACGAAATTGGGATTTCGAAGTTGGCCTGTGGTCAGGTTGACGCTTATGCGGATTTCCGGCCAGTCCGAAAGATGCTGGATGACTTGAAGAAGCACAACCTGTGACAGCGCCTCCCCCATGCTCCAGTCTTTCAGAAGCGCAAGGAAGTGCGCCGGGGTGAGCAGCCCCTGATCCGGGTGCCGCCATCGGATCAGGGCTTCGAACCCCAATAAGGACTTGTCTCTCAGGCGCACGATAGGCTGGAAGTATGTCTCGAACTCGTTGCGAACGATGCCCGAGCGGCCTTGGTTAAACAACTGCTTGCGCAGCTGCGCAGCCTCACTCAAATTGTCCGTATAAAATACGTACCGGTTTCGACCGCCATTTTTGGCTCGATACAAAGCCAGGTCAGCAGCCTTGAGCAATGACTCCGGCGTAACCGCGTCCGTGGGGTAAAAAGCAATTCCAATCGAAGCGGGACATTGCACGTGTTCGTCGTCAATCGGATAAGGTTGGCTTAGAACGCCAAGAAGTTCCTCTGCAATGGGAACGATGCACCAAGGCTGTTCGACCTCGAGGAGCAAGGCGAATTCGTCCCCCCCCATGCGAGCGGCGATGGCCGAAGAGTTCTGGGAGGTCAATGCCGATAGACGTTTGGCCACCTGCTTGATTATGAGGTCGCCAGCATCGTGACCAGACGTGTCGTTAATTTCCTTGAAGTTGTCCAAGTCCAATAAAAACAGCGCAACTGTTCGGCCCGTCTTGTGCTCCGCAAATGCCTTGCAGAAATGATCGATGATCGAGCGACGGTTTCTTAGGCCTGTAAGCTCGTCAGTCTCCGCGATCCCTTTCAGCTTTAGTTCGAGCAGCTTTTTTTCTGTTATTTCCTGATGTGAGACGACGGCTCCCACAGATGGATTTCCCTGAATACTATCGGAATCGAAGCGAAACGGCGTTACCCGAGTCAAGAACCAGCGTTGTTCGTTTTGCGAGTGACAAGGATACTCGGCCTCAAAGCGCTGCCTCTTTCCGTCCAGCACTTGCCGAATTGCTTTTCCAATCCGATGAGCCACTTCAGAATCGGCACCAGTCGCCTTCCAGCAAATGTCTAGGTAGTTCGCGCCAATGTAGGAACCAGCGCCCCCGTTGCGGGAGGAAAATTGTGTCCAAGCGCCGTTTTCGCTGCGGACTATTCCATCATGGTCTATAACGCAAATGCTTGAAGTGAGCGCGTCAAATACGGACTGCGCCATCACGTCCTTGGATGGCCAATTCATTCTTTGCTGCATCCCGATGGGGGTTGAGGTGCATCGAAGCGCGTTGAGATTAAGATTGAGTAAAGATCAGGTTAGGTCGGCAGTCGCCCTATCCATGACGGTTAGGACTGGCGCATGACGCTCACGACCGAGAATATCGGAGGATGACGGCTGGAAGATCGGCAGCGTTAGCCAAAAAGGTGTTTGCCGCCGCGCAGATCGCAATAAACGCACTTCGTCTATTTCATGCCTCAAGTCGCCTTTTGTTCATCTTCAAAGTCACCACTACGCCATCTGCTGCCCAGTCGCAGGTGATGGTGCCGCCAAGTTGCGCCGACATCACACGGTTAATGAGTTTGCTGCCAAAGCCGCCCGCACCTGTCGGGGTGGCGACTGGTGGGCCGCCTCTTTCCGTCCACACCACGATGACATCCTCCTCCTCATGGCCTGTCGATGATACGTCCAGCGTGCCAGTTTCGGACGAAAGCGCTCCATACTTGAGAGAGTTAGTCGCGAGTTCATGAATGATCAACGCAAGCGTTGTCGCGGATGCCTCTGTGACTCCCATTCTCGGAACAGAAACGCGAATGCGCCCGCTAAAGGCGCCCAGGTCGTCATATGGCGCCAACAATACAGAAAGCAGGTCGCCAAGTAAGGTGTCTGTCTTGTTGTGGCCAGGGAGCGGACGGATCAAGTCATGCGCCCGGCCTAGGGCGGTCAAACGGTTCGATAGCTGTTTCGCCATATCCTCGACCGAGGCCGATGACCGAGAGGTTATAGTTGTTAGGCCGGAAGCTATTGCCAATAAATTCTTGACCCGATGGCTCATTTCGCCAGCAAGGAGCTCGTTGCCTTCTTCAGCCTGCTTTCGTCCGGTGACATCCAGAAAAATTCCGAACATGCGGCGGTTGACCATCCCTTCATCGTTGCCTTGGCCTCGGGCCGCTACCCATCGGACCTCGTCGCCGATCAGGATTCGAAAATCGATTTCGTATTGTCCGACAATTGCGCGGCTCGCGGCGAATGCGGCTCGCACTCGGTCGCGATCAGCGGGGTGGATATGGGATGATAAATCCTCAAAAGTTACATCCATGGTGCCAGGCACGCCCCACATATCGTAGGCATGCTGATCGAGAGTAAGTTTGTCGGTATCAACGTTCCACGACCAGAGCCCCACGCCGGCGGCGTCGATCGCTATACGAAGGCGATTTTTATCCCAAACGGCCGGATCATGATGTGGCAACTATGGCATCCTCATCGTCGGAACCAAAAGCTCTGCTAATGCTTTTTCCAAAATCGAACCATCGAGCGGCTTCTGCAAGGTTGTGTAACCTAAATAGCCCGTGTGAACGCTTGTCTTGTTGTAGCCGGTCGAGAAAATGAATGGAACGCCGCGGGCGATAAGCGCGTCCGCCACAGGATAGCTTTTCTCTCCGTTGAGATTGATGTCGAGCACGGCCGCATCAACAGAGCCATTTTCGATCAAGCTCAACGCTTGATCGACCCGTGCGGCAGGTCCCACAACGGTGTAACCCAAGCTTGTAAGCATGTCTTCGACCGCCCATGCAACCATGACCTCGTCTTCGACAACTAGGACGCGCCGAGCCGATACCAAGTTATTCATGATGGCGCCTGAACGCTCTCTTGCGGAGCCGGCATCTTGATTTCACAAACGAAGCCTGAAGGATCGTAGGTAAGCTGGACGCTCCCGTTTAGCTCCTGCGCCAAGCCGCGCTCGATAAGGCGCGATCCAAATCCCTTGTGTTGAGGCGGCCCTACTGATGGACCGCCGACTTCGCGCCAGCGAAGACGTAGTTCCCTGCCTTGCGCCGGTTCGACGCTCCACTCAATTTCGATGAGTCCTGCATCCGGCTCTGATAGCGCGCCATATTGGACCGCGTTCGTCGCTAACTCATGGAAAACCATTGCGAAGGTGAGGGCGACCTTGGGTTGCAGGCGAACGTTTTCGCCCCTGATGGCAAATTTGCAGTCCTGGCCGTTGTTCAAGCCGAAGGGCGCTAGTATCCGGTCGAGGACATCCCGAACACCCACTCGATCCCAGTTCTCGGCACCAAGCAGACTATTAGCCTTTGAGAGGGCCAATACCCGCTTTTCGAGTTTGGCGATCAGGTCATCGTCAGCCATTCCCCGCAAGGTTTGACCGATGATCGCCATCACGGTTGCGAGCGTGTTTTGCGTCCTGTGGTTTAGTTCGTCGAGAAGAAAGCGAAGATGCGCCTGCTCTTGCCGGTGCTTCGTCAGGTCAACGAACGAAACGAAATTTTGGACGAGATCCCCGCGTTCGTCACAAACCGGGCTGACAAAGACCGATGTTGGAATAATGCTTCCATCCTGGCGTTTAAGACATAGTTCGGGATCGCCGTCTGATGCATCTTTGAATGCGGCTTCCAACTGCTCCAGGGCGCGCGCATCGCAGTTTGGTGCGAGGAAGGATTTGAAGGTCTCTCCCAAAACATTGTTTCGGGTGAAGCCGGTCAGGGAGAGAAAGCTGTCGTTCGCGAATATGATTGGCTCGTCTGCTTTCTTCGCGTCCGTGAATACCATTGCCATTCGCGTTGTTTCAGCGGCAACGACAAACGGCCCAAGCTCCTGCTTGAAGCCCTCTACCTCGTCTTCGGCGGCTTTTTGGCTGCCAGATTTGTCGGGATCATTTTGCACGATGGCCCGCGCTTTCCGCCACTAAGCGCGCAGACGCTTCAGGCTCTCGCCCACCTTGTTCTTTTTCGAGCAGGCGCAAAGCTGCGCGGATCACCTCGCTGGCGCTGCGGTAACGGCCCTGTGCCAGCGTTGTCATGATAAAGTTCTCCAATTCCGGGGTGAGCGAAACATTTCTCGTCTGCCGCGCGGTCATGGAAAGAACCCTGAGAGCTGGGAGGCTGTGTGTCAAACGTTGCCACACGCTATTTGTTCCGAGCGGCAGCGTGGTTCTCGCGGTCACCCGCTCCGGGTGCTCCGCCTGAAGAGAGGCGTGCTTATGAGGGACGGCCGACGGACTAAAAAGTTGAGCCCTTAAGCCGCTGCTTCGGCCTGAACCAGCCTCGGCTTCGCCCGCAGCATATCGCCGACCTGTTCGAGCCCGGCGCGAAGGGGATCGTCGAGCAGATGGGCGTAGCGCTGCGTGGTCTGAACTTGCGTGTGGCCGAGGAGCTTGCCGATCATCGGCAGCGTCATGCCGCCTGAAACGAGCAGCGACGCGAAGGTGTGGCGAAGGTCATGGATGCGGACGGCAGGCAGTTCGGCCTTCGCCCGGACATCTTCCCAGAACCGTTTGATATCCTGAAGCGGCTTGCCCTCGGCATCGCCGGGGAACACCCATTCGCAATCTTCGGGAACGCGCAGCCGGATTGTCCGCAGCAGTGCGGCGGCGGAAGCGCTGATCGGCGCGCGGTGGAGGCGTCGCTGCTTGGTGGTGGCCGCAGGCTTGATCCAGACGGCGGCGTCGAGATCGAATTGATCCCACCGTGCGCCGAGAACTTCACCGCGCCGCGCGCCCGTGAGCAGGATCACCCGCACCGCATCGGCGGCGCGCCGGTTCGGATGGGCATCGAGCGCGGCGGACAGCCGCCCGATTTCATCGGTTGAGAGATAGCGGTCCCGAGGCGCTTCGGCGTTCCGGGCAAAACCGGCGGCGGGGTTGTCGGTGCGGATGCGCCAGCGGACGCTCAAGTTGAACATCTTGCGCAAAATTTCGCCGAGCCGGTTCGCGCGCACCGGCGTCGGCTTGCGGCCTCGTTTTCCCGGTGTGCCACCGGCGATCTGACGCAGAAGCCGATCAACATCATCGGGCTGGATCTCCGCCGCCTTGCGCGGTCCCCAAGCGGGCTCGACCAGCTTGCGCAGCATCGACGCTTGATCGTCGCGGTTCCGCTTCGCGAGCTTCGCGGCGTGTTCGTCGAGATAGCGGTCGATGAGCTGCCGCACGTTCGGCGACTCCCGGGCCTCGTCCCGTTCGGCCAAAGGATCGCGGCCCTGATCAATCCCCCGCTTGAGGCGCTTAGCCTCTTCCCTTGCGGCGGTGACCGACCAATCCGGCCAAGCGCCTATCGTGAGGCGGCGTTCCCGCGCCTCGATCCGATAGGTGAGGATGAAGGCACGCGTGCCGCCACTAGTGATCCGCACGCCGAAGCCGACCACCTCCTCGTCATAGACGATAATGTTCTTCTGCTTCGGCTGAAGCCCTTTCACGCTGCGTTCGGTAAGATGCGCCTTCATTCTTTCGACCCTTTCCGCAACACTGAGCCGCGGTGATTTCCGGTTAGCAAGATGCTCTCGGCGGGTCTTCCCATAAATGGCGGGAACGGGCGCAAACCGGGCGAAAAGCGCAGCCGCGTAGAAAGAGAAGTCTATTCGCCGCAAATGATACGGAGAATAGGCCTTCTAATCTCCGCAAAACCTGCGGAGATTGTGAATCGCGGACTCGTCCGGAGCAGCGATTTCGTGTCCGCACTGTGTCCGTCGTCTTCCCGGTTTCGAACGACGGTTCGCGCCTTGTTCCGCCGCCGAATGCGCGTTCTGCTCCGATTACTCCGGCCCGGAGCAAGTGCGGCTCGTATTCCTAATGCCACGCGAGGACAGGTAAAAATCCCGAATGACATCAAACTGTTGCGAAAGGTGTTGCGTTTGCGAACAGCGACGCATAAAAGCGCGGTTCTCAGTGACGCGGGGTGGAGCAGCCCGGTAGCTCGTCAGGCTCATAACCTGAAGGTCATAGGTTCAAATCCTATCCCCGCAACCACCGATGCTTGCGAAAGCAAGCCATTCAAAACCCCGGCTTCCGTAAGGATGTCGGGGTTTTTCTTGCCCGCCGCGAACCGCAGAATCGCCGCCAGATCGCCCCGCAGTACGATTGCCAGCTTATCCTCTTCCGGAATGAGCGTTACCTGATCGACCAGCGTGCGGAACACTTCTGCCGCCTCGGCTTTTCCGTCTTCGCCTTGGAGGCTCTCATAGAGGGCGGAAATCCGCTGGCGGTAGATCTCTGCCATGTTGGGGTGGAGAAGGGGTGGGGGCTCCTGAGCGTTGGCAAGGCATTCGGTAAGCTCGGCCTTTCGGGCCTCTAGACCGCCGATCTTGTCCTTGAGCTGAATTCCGGGAACGCCATCCAAAATGGCTTGAATGGCTCGGTCGAGGTCGCGGTGAACCTTTTCCAGCTCTTTGCGCTGCCCTACGACAGCGGCGCTCCGCTCAATGCGCGCCCGATTCACCTCCCGGGTGAACTCCTCACAGAACTCCTTAAACAGCTCAGGTTCCATAAGGTGGGTGCTGAGGCCGTTCAGCACCGACGCCTCGAGCGCATCCCGTCGAATGTTTGATCGGTTGTCGCAGGTGCCTTTGTTGCGAGCCGTCGCGCAGCCCAGCAAATCCTTGGAGATCAACGTGTAGCCGCCCCCGCAGCACCCGCACTTTATCAACCCGGCGAATAAATATTTGGGTCGCCGCCGCTCATTCAGCGTGTTGTCTCCCGGCGCAGGAGGTTCGTAGGTTAACGTCCGCTGTCGCGTCTTGACCGCATCCCACAGATCCTGATCGACAATACGTAGCTCCGACACATCCTGAATGATCCACTCGCTCTCAGGATTGGGGCGAGAGACACGCTTTCCGGTGTCGGGATCTTTGAGGTAGCGAAGCCGATTCCAGACAAGCCGGCCGATATACAATTCGTTGTTGAGGATACCGACGCCGCGCTTGGGGTTGCCATGGATGGTCGACGGTCCCCATTCGCTGCCTTGCGGCCCGGGTATACCTTCCTTGTTCAATTCCCACGCGATTGTACGAGACGACTTGCCCGCGAGGTAATCGCCGAAGATACGACGGACAACGCTCGCTTCGATGGGATTGACCGTTCGATCGCCTCGGACCGGTTCGCCGTTGGCGTCGAACTGCTTAACGACATTGAAGCCAAAGCAGAGCCCGCCGCCAGATTTTCCATTCTCGACCCGGCCGCGCAGGCCCCGGCGAGTCTTGTCCGCCAAATCCTTCAGGAACAAGGCATTCATTGTTCCTTTGAGGCCGACATGCAGATGGGTCACGTCTCCTTCAGAGAGCGTGACAATCCTGACGCCGGCGAACGCCATGCGTTTGAAAAGGCCGGCAATGTCTTCCTGGTCTCGACTGAGCCGATCCATCGCTTCGGCGAGCACGACCGTGAAGCGGCCTCGCGTCGCATCCTGGATTAATTCCTGAATGCCTGGGCGAAGCAACGATGCGCCGGAAATGGCGCGATCCGTATAGCTATCGACAATTGTCCAGCCTTGCTTTTCGGCGTGGAGCCGACACAATCGTAGCTGATCCTCGATCGAGGCGTCGCGCTGATTTTCGGACGAGTAGCGGGCATAAAGCACGACTTTCATCTGACCACCTCCTCAATCTGGAAGGCGGTCTCGTTTCCGGTCATTTGACTCGGCTTCAACGAACTCCCGCGCAGCTTGCCGTGCGAGCAGACGCACCAAAGCGACAAGACGTGGATCAGGCTTCGACGAGCACGGCAAGGCCGGTTCGCGCGCCGTCTCGAAGACGACACGAACTTTCTCGGCCGTTGTTCCTCGGGGCCTTGCCACGTCGATATCCTCAACGTCGCGCGCACAATTGCGCGACCGCGAGATGTTGACTCTCGTATCGACGAAAGGAAACGAATTTCCTGTTGCATCAGAATTGCCTGCGTCGAGTGGTAGGATGGGTCCGCCAATCCCTTCGTGCGTTGGCGCATGGTAGCGAATGATAGCATAGTACAAAAACTTGCGTGTCGCGGTGACGTCTTCAAATTATCGTGCTTGCCGCTCACGACTTTTCACCGCAGGGAGCTCGGACGCCCGGATCGCGGTGGGAAAAATCCGTCTCATTGGGCGTGACCAGAAGCACGTCGTGTACCTGAGCGGTTGCCGGTCACCGTGCGCCGGCCCAGTGGCGTATTATCGAAATACCGCTCGATAGACTCATGTCGCCAAATGCCGCGCGACGTCCGGTGTTCGTGCCGAGGAAAGAACTCGAAAATGAGATCCTTGGATTGGTTGGCAAGGTGCGCCGCAAGCCCTCTGCTAGCTCCTTACTTGTAACGACAACGAAACGACCGCCGTTTTTGCCGGCGGAGCGAGTTGTAAAATGCGGAAGATTGACGGCGTGACCGATCCGATCTGAAGCCGCTGGGCGTCGCCCTACGGGCCGGGCTGTCGGCTCCGCTGAAGCCCCGCTTTGCGGGTCTTCCCCCTGCGGGCGTTCATCCCTGACGCGGCATCCGCGGATGCGATCCACAGTCTCTTGTACGCCTGCGCGTTGATAGCGAATGGGGGATGAGAGTGAGAGTGCGGACCGGCTTTGCCGTGACGGGTAAACGGCTGGGAGAGAGGCTCCCGGCGCCCGTCACGGAGAACCGCGATGTCCAGACATTACACTAGGGTGCCCACTAACCAGGACCGGGCGAGCCTTTATCAGGAAATTACCGACAAGATCATCGCCGAGTTGGAAGCCGGACGCTTTCCCTGGGTCCAGCCCTGGGGCACGGCCGCGGCGAAGGCATCCCTCGCCTTGCCGCAGAACGCATTGACGGAGAGGCGCTACAGCGGGATCAATGTTCTCATTCTCTGGGGCGCGGTTATCGAACACGGCTTCACTGGCCAGAGCTGGCTGACGTTTCGCCAAGCCCTTGGTCTCGGCGGACATGTCAGGAAGGGCGAACGCGGCACTACAGTCGTCTATGCCGACAGATTCATTCCCGAAGGTGAGAAACAGCGTGTGCGTGACACCGGCGAGGACGCCCAGGCGATCCCGTTTCTAAAGCGATTTACCGTTTTCAATACGGACCAATGCGACGGCCTGCCGGACGACATCGCGACCGCTGCGCCGCCACCTCCGCCCAGATCAATCGAGCCGCAAGTTGAGGCGCTGATCAAAGCCACGGGAATTGATTTCCGGATCGGTGGCAACCGCGCCTTCTATGCGTCCGTCGAAGATTATGTGCAGGTGCCGCCACCGGGCGCGTATTTCGAACCGATTAACTGGCATCGTACGGCCCTGCACGAACTAGCCCATGCCTGCGGAGCAGTCCATCGTTTGAAGCGCGATCTGTCCGGATCGTTCGGCTCGAAGAAATACGCCTTCGAGGAAATCATTGCCGAAATCTCCTCGGCTTATGTCTGCGCTACGCTCGGCATCGTGCCGACCGTGCGCCATGCCGATTACGTCGGCTCGTGGCTTGAGGTTTTGCGCGAAGACGACCGTGCCATCGTGCGCGCCGCCAGCGCGGCATCGAAATGCGCAGATTATCTGCTCGGCTTTTTACCCGCGGCGGCCTCTTCGCAATCCGATGAGCGCGATGTCGCGTCCGCAGCGGCGTGAGAGTGAGAGGAGGGCCGGGTGGTCCGTGACGGGTTGGAGGTCGAAAGAGAGTCTTTCGGCCGCCCGTCGCGGAGAAACCGAGATGGCAAACGCCGTTCCGAAAATCAAACTTAGTCCCTCGCGCGATATCCCCTTCAACAAGCTGATGCTCAGCCAGTCCAACGTCCGGCGCGTGAAAGCCGGCGTCTCGATCGAGCAGCTGGCTGAGAGCATCGCGCAGCGCACCCTGCTGCAAAGCCTCAGCGTTCGCGCAATCCTCGACGGCGACGGCGCCGAGACCGGGAAGTTCGAGGTGCCCGCCGGCGGGCGGCGCTATCGGGCACTCGAATTGCTGGTGCAGCAGAAGCGGATGTCCAAGACCCAGCTCGTCCCCTGCGTGATCCGCGAGGATGGCATTGCCGAGGATGACTCGCTCGCGGAAAACGACGAGCGCGTCGGACTGCATCCGCTCGATCAGTTCCGTGCGTTCAAAGCCCTGCGCGACAGGGGGATGAGCGAGGAAGATATCGCAGCCCGTCATTTCGTGTCTGCACCGGTCGTCAAACAGCGCCTGAAGCTCGCCTCGGTGTCGTCGAAGCTGCTTGAGATCTATGCCGAGGACGGCATGGCGCTGGAGCAGTTGATGGCGTTCTCCGTGACCGACGATCACGCGCGCCAGGAGCAGGTCTGGGACAATGTCTCGCGCTCAGGCTTTGACGAGCCGTACCAAATTCGCCGCATGCTCACCGAGAACACTGTCCGCGCCGCCGATCGTCGTGCTCAGTTCGTCGGCCTCGATGTGTATGAGAAGGCCGGTGGCGTCGTGCTGCGCGATCTGTTTGATGCCGATGATGGTGGCTGGTTGCAGGACGCGGCGCTGCTCGACCGGATCGTAACCGAAAAGCTGAAATCCGAAGCCGAGATGATCGCGGCGGAAGGCTGGAAGTGGATCGCGGTCGCGGTCGACTTCCCCTACGGCCACAACAATGGACTGCGCGAACTCGATGGTGTCCCGGCCGATCTGACCGACGATGAGCAGGCGTCCTTCGATGCGCTCAAGGCTGAACAGGACAGGCTTGAGGCCCTGTACGCGGAGGCCGACGAACTGCCCGACGAGGTCGATCAGCGGCTCGGCGAGATTGAAACCGCGCTGGCTGCCTTTGAACAGCGCCCGATGATCTACGATCCGGCCGATATTGGCCGGGCCGGTGTGTTCGTCAGCATCGACGAGGCTGGCACTTTGTCGGTCGATCGCGGCTACGTGCGGTCTGAGGACGAAGCGCCGGTTGTCATTGAGCCCGAGGGCAACGAGGCCGATGGTCGTGATGCGGATCGTGGCGAGGGATCAACGGTACCGGTTCAGCGCGCGGTTATCAGCATCGGCGGCGCGCCGACGGCATCAGCGGAGGAGGACGATGAGAATGACGATGTCGTCACCCCCCTGCCGGACCGGCTGATCGGCGAGTTGACCGCCCATCGGACGCTTGCGCTTCGCAACGCGCTGGCAAGCGATCCGGAAACGGCGTTCGTGGCGGTGTTGCACAGTTTCGTGCTGGCGACATTCTATCGCTTCGTGTCGTCGGACAGCTGCCTTGAGATATCGATCCGGTCACCAAACCTTCTGGTTCAGGCTCCCGGTTTGAAGGACTGCGCCTCGGCCAAGGCCATCGATGCTCGTCACGAGATCTGGCAAGCGCGATTGCCGAAGGAGGAGGGCGAACTGTGGGACACACTGATCGCGCTCGACCCCAAGGACCGTTCCGTATTATTCGCGCATTGCGCCGCATTCGGCGTCAACGCGCTCTACGAGCCGGTCAACCGTTACCAAGATGGCCGCGTCTCCGCCTACGGTATCCGCCGCAGGTTTGACCACGCCAACGTGTTGGCCCGGGCTGTCGGTCTCGACATGGTGGAGGCTGGCTGGAAGCCAACGGTCGACAACTATCTCGGCCGCGTTACCAAGCCGCGGATTCTTGAAGCCGTGCGCGAGGCCAAGGGCGAACCATCGGCCGAGCTTATCGATCATCTCAAGAAGCCGGAGATGGCGAGGGAAGCCGAGCGTCTTCTGGAAGGCACCGGCTGGCTGCCCGCGCCGCTGCGTCTGCCCGACATCGACTCGGTCGGTAACGAGCCAGCCGCGGAGGTGGAATCATTGCCGGAATTTCTCGCAGGCGACGATGAGGAATCGGCCGACACCGACGAAGATCGGTCGCACGTCGAGGCCGCTGAATAGCTGATCGCCGCGGGGCGGCGTAAGCCGTCCCGCGCTTATCCACCGTTATCCAAACTCATCCATAGGCCCGGTCTCCTGCACGCGCAGGACACGCCGGGCTTTGTCATTTCAGGAGCCCATCATGACTGTCGATATCTCGGCGACTATTACTGATCAAAAAGCCGCTTCATGGCTTACCGCCAATTCCGCCACCCGCATCATCGCAGCCGCGCGGACGATCCTTCTCCAACTCGAACGTGGTCATCGCGTCGATGCGGCCAGCCTGCGTGCGTCGATGCAAGCCGCCTTTGGCGGCTCCGATGCGGAAGGTGCCTGGGATTGGAAAGCCGCCTATGACGTCTGCGAGGCCGCAACCGTGCTGTTCCTCCGCAGGTTCGGCCCAGCGATGCGATCGCGAACCAGCTCATCCGCCGCCATGCTGCCGATGCTGGCGAAGATTGCCGGCCTGCTTCCGACCCAAACACGGCGTTCCGAAGGGAGCGAGGCGTACCAGCAGTTCTCGACACCGATCCCGCTCGGTTTGGCGGCTACAGCGGCGGCCGCGATCACACACACCGACGTTGTGCTCGAACCGTCGGCGGGCACCGGGTTGCTCGCCATCCTTGGCGAATTGTCGGGCGCATCGTTGGTTCTCAACGAACTGGCCGATGCCCGCGCCGGTCTTCTCACATCTCTGTTTCCGGGCATCGCTGTGACGCGCTTTGATGCCGCCCATATCAACGACCATCTCGACGCGGGCATCAAGCCAAGCGTCGTTCTGATGAATCCGCCGTTCTCGGCGCTCGCCAATGTCGATCTGCGCGTTGCCGACGCGGCATTGCGCCACATCGCCTCGGCGCTGGCGCGTCTCGCCGATGGCGGCCGCCTGGTCGCGATCACCGGCGCCAATTGTGCGCCGGACAGTCCTGTGTGGCGCCACGCGTTCATCGGATTGCAGGAGCGCGGGCGTATCGTGTTCTCCGCAGCGATTGCGGGGGCGGTCTACGCCCGGCACGGCACCACCATGCCTACGCGCCTGACGGTGATCGACAAATGCGCGGCCGGTGACCCCACCGTGTTTCCGGAATCTCCTGGCATGGCGCCGGACGTGGCCACATTGCTCGGCTGGATCGCGCGACATGTCTCGCCACGTCTGCCAATGGCTGTCGCGCCTCTCATTCCGATCGTTCCGCGACCGGTTGCCGCGCGTGCGTCGCGTCCTGCGGCGGCACGTCCTTGCTCCATTCTGGCGAAGTCGTCCGAGCTTGAGGCGATCGAACTCACCTATGAGACCGTCGCCTGGAAACCGGCCGAGGGCGGTAACATGAGCGATGCGCTCTATGAAGAATACCGCCTGCAGTCGATTGCCATTCCGGGGGCGCAGGTGCATCCGACCAAACTCGTGCAATCGGCGGCGATGGCGTCGGTGGCGCCGCCCAAGCCGAGCTACCGTCCGCATCTGCTGCCGACCATGGTGCGAGATGGACTTGTGTCCGACGCGCAGCTTGAATCGGTAATCTATGCCGGCGAGGCGCATTCGCGCTTTCTCGCCGGATCGTGGATCGTTGATGAGACCTTCGACGTCGTCTCGGCCGCGCCGGACGAGGCCGAACATGCTGTGCGGTTTCGGTGTGGCTGGTTCCTCGGCGATGGCACCGGCGCGGGCAAGGGTAGGCAAGTCGCCGGCATCCTGCTCGACAATTGGCTGAAGGGCCGTCGCAAGGCGGTCTGGATCTCCAAATCCGACAAGCTGATCGAGGATGCCCAGCGCGATTGGTCGGCTCTCGGTATGGAGCGGCTGCTGATCACGCCGCTGTCGCGCTTCCGTCAGGGCATGCCGATCCGGCTGCAGCAAGGCGTCCTTTTTACCACCTATGCCACGCTACGCTCCGACGCGCGTGACGAGAAGGTATCGCGGGTCAAACAGATCGTGGAATGGTTAGGCGCCGATTTCGACGGCGTGATCATTTTCGACGAGTCTCACGCGATGCAGAATGCCGCGGGCGGGAAGGGTGAACGCGGTGATGTGGCGGCCTCGCAGCAGGGCCGTGCCGGGCTTCGCCTGCAACATGCACTGCCGAATGCGCGCGTAGTCTATGTCTCGGCGACTGGTGCCACCACCGTCCACAATCTTGCTTATGCCCAACGCCTCGGCCTGTGGGGTGGGGAGGACTTTCCGTTCGCAACGCGCTCCGAATTCGTCGAGGCGATCGAAGTCGGCGGGGTCGCTGCGATGGAAGTGCTGGCGCGCGACCTCAAGGCGCTCGGGCTCTACGCCGCAAGATCGCTCTCCTACGACGGAGTCGAATACGAACTCGTCGAACATCAGCTCACCGACGAGCAGGTCCGCATCTACGATGCCTATGCCGGTGCGTTCGCCATCATCCATAACAACCTCGACGCTGCTATGAAGGCCGCGAACATCACCGGCGCCACCGGCACGCTAAACGCGCAGGCCAAGTCGGCCGCGCGTTCCGCTTTTGAATCGGCCAAGCAACGCTTCTTCAATCATCTGATCACCGCGATGAAGACGACGTCACTGATCGCCTCCGTCGAGCGCGACCTGCAAGCCGGCCATGCCGCTGTGATTCAAATCGTCTCGACCGGCGAAGCGCTGATGGAGCGCCGGCTTGCGGAAATCCCGACCGAGGAATGGGGCGACGTCCAGATCGACATCACGCCGCGGGAATATGTGCTGGATTATCTGGCTCATTCGTTCCCGACCCAGCTCTTTGAGCCATTCACCGACAGCGAAGGAAATTTGTCATCACGGCCAGTGTTCCGCGATGGCCAACCGGTGCAATGCCGCGACGCGGTCGCCCGGCGTGACCGACTGATCGAGAAACTTGCTTCGCTATCGCCTGTCCACGGCGCGCTCGACCAGATCGTGCAACGTTTCGGCACCGACATGGTGGCGGAGGTCACCGGCCGTTCACGACGTATCGTCCGCAAGCGAGGCGGTGATGGCGTTGATCGGCTTGTGGTCGAGAATCGCGCCGGCTCCGCCAATCTCGGCGAGACCCAAGCCTTCATGGATGACGTCAAGCGCATCCTGGTGTTCTCGGAGGCCGGCGGCACCGGACGGAGCTATCACGCCGAACTGTCGGCGAAGAACCGGCGGTTGCGTGTTCACTATCTCCTGGAGCCGGGCTGGAAGGCCGATGCCGCGATTCAAGGGCTCGGTCGCACCAACCGCACCAACCAGGCTCAGCCGCCGCTGTTTCGGCCGATCGCGACCAATGTGAAGGCCGAGAAACGGTTCCTCTCCACGATCGCGCGTCGCCTCGATACGCTCGGTGCCATCACCAAGGGCCAGCGCCAGACCGGCGGCCAGGGCCTGTTCCGGGCCGAGGACAATCTGGAAAGTCATTACGCGCGTGATGCCATCCGCCAGCTCTATGTGCTGCTCGTTGCCGGCAAGGTCGCGGACTGTTCGCTTCGGGTGTTCGAGGACGCCACCGGATTGAAGCTCACGGACTCGAACGGCATCAAGGACGATCTGCCGCCGATCACCACCTTCCTCAATCGCTTGCTGGCGCTGACCATCGACCTGCAGAACATCCTGTTCACGGTCTTCGAGCAGCTGCTGACCGCTCGGATCGAGGGCGCCATCGCATCGGGTACCTACGACGTCGGTTTGGAGACGTTGAGGGCGGAAAGCTTCAGCATCACTGGCCGCGAGACGATCTACACCCAACCCAGCACGTCGGCAGAAACCCGTCTGCTCACGATCAGGCAGCGCGACCGCAACCGGCCCATGACGCTGGACGAGTCCGTGGAACGTCTCTCCGATCCGGGCACCGTTCTGCTGGTCAACGACCGATCCGGACGTGCCGCGGTCCAGGTGCCGGCTCGTAGCGTGATGCTCGACGACGGCGTGGTCGAGCGCCGGGTGCGGTTGATCCGGCCGATGGAGAATTCCGCCATGCCTTTGGCGGCGATGCCGCAGACCCAGTGGCGCGAAGCCGATCGCGCAGCCTTCGTCCGCGCCTGGACGGCGGAGGTGGCCGAGGTGCCCGAGTTCACCGAAAGCGAGATCCACATCGTCGCGGGATTGTTGCTGCCGATCTGGAAACGGCTTCCAAATGAATCCACGCGCGTCTATCGGCTGCAGACCGATAGCGGCGAGCGCATCATCGGCCGCAAGGTCTCTCCGGCCTGGGCCGCGGCCGCATTGGAAACCGGCACCTCCAACTTGTCGCCAGACCACGCGTTCGCCACCTTGATGGACGGGGAGACTGTGTTGAATTTGGTCGAGGACCTTCAGCTTCGCCGCGTCCGTGTCATGAGCGCCAACCGGATTGAACTTTCCGGCTTCACCGACGCGATGCGCGACCGACTGCGTGCCTACGGCCTATTCAGCGAGATCATCTCTTGGAAGCTACGCTTCTTCGTGCCGGTCGATGCAACCGGCCCCGCGATTCTTGCGAAGATACTGGAGCGCTATCCGATTGTCCGCATCGCGGACCGGGCGGCGGCGTGACATGGCGCGGGACGCAGCCGAACTGGCGCGACGCCTCGCCCGTGATGCCGAGGCTGTCTGCCGCCAATACCTGTCCAACGGGCGGCGCCAGGGCCGTTACTGGACGGTGGGCGACGTTCGCAATACGCCCGGCCGGTCGATGTTCGTCCGGCTGAGCGGACCGGAATCCGGTCCCGGCGCGGCCGGGCATTGGACCGATGCCGCCGACGGCGCGCATGGCGACCTGCTCGACGTGATCCGCGAGAGTTGCGGTCTGGCGGATTTCCACGACGTCGCCGAGGAGGCACGACACTTCCTCAGTTTGCCGCGTTCAGACCCTAAACCGAACGCACGGCTACAGTCATCACCTGCACCGGTCGGATCGCCCGAGGCCTCACGGCGTCTGTTCGCGATGTCGCAGCCGATCGCAGGCACGCTGGCCGAGCGGCGTCTGCGCGATCGCGGCATCACCGCCGCCGCCTTGAACGATACGGCAAGCCTGCGCTTCCATCCACATTGCTACTATCGGCCCGACGATCATGGCCCAACCGAGACCTGGCCGGCCTTGATCGCCGCCGTCACTGATCTCGGCGACCGCATCACCGGCGCACACCGGACCTGGCTCGATCCGAATGGTTTCGATCCCGTCAGGCTTGGCAAAGCCCCGATCGACACGCCGCGCCGGGCCATGGGCGATCTGCTAGGTCATGCGGTCCGCTTCGGTGTCGCACATGACGTCATTGCGGCGGGCGAAGGCATCGAGACCATGCTGTCGCTTCGCTGCGTGATGCCGGCCCTGCCGCTGAATGCCGCGCTCTCGGCGGCGCATCTGGCCGCCATGCTGTTTCCGCCGACCCTCCGGCGGCTCTATATCGTGCGCGACGACGATCCGGCCGGGAACAGCGCTACGAAAAGCCTGATCGCCCGGGCCGAGGCCGCGAGGATCGAGGCAATACCGCTGTCGCCAGCCTGTGGCGACCTCAATGAGGATCTGCGCTATCTCGGCATCGATGCGTTGCGGGCCATGTTGCGTGTACAGATCGCCCCCGACGACGTCACCCGTTTCATGAATCCGGCGGCGCAGACCGGCACAGGCGATTAGAGTCATCGCGTCGCGCTGATGGTGTCGTCTCAACCATGCGGTTTGCCATGATGTCGGAGAGGACCGCGCCCCCGGCCTTCTGAGAGGGCGACCGTGCCGTCAAACGGTCCGGCCCCGCAATGGCGGATGGCCGACTATTTTCCGCCGCGCCCTTCATTGTCTCCATCGCGCCGAGCGCGCTGGGGAAGGGCGCTTTGCATCGCGAGCCAAAATAGCCGGCCACCGCCATCCTCCGCTTTGCTTCGGCCGCTTCGCTTCGCTACGCGGTGCAGGGTCCGTCCCGCCCGACGGCTTTTGTCGCCATGAAGGCCGCGATGGGCGCGGTCAATCCGACAAGGAAAGCCGCCATGACGATCGAAGACGACACCACCACCTATGAGTCGCCCCATGCCTCATCTCCAACTGACCACTTGCTGACCGAACTCCAGCTCTACGGTCATCGGCCATTCGAGGACGAACCCGACCCGCGGCCGCTACCCGACCCGCGCATCGTCGCAGGCGCCGTCGCCGACATCTTCGACGCCCTCATTGCCAGTCTCAGCGACACACGCCTCGAACCCGACCTCGACGATTTGCTGTGGTCGACGGTCAATCTCTTCCATCGCGCCATCGAGCGGATCGGACGCGACCTCGACGATAACGAGCAGGCGCAGAAGCGCGGGCAGCGCGAACAGGACGGCTCAGAGGTGCGCTCGGTCGAACTGGAGCGACTCATCGCCGAGGGGCTGACATTGAGCGAGCGCCGCAACACCATGGAATTCTTCCGCGATAACGCCGCCGAACACTTTGAGCGCCATACGCACTCAGCATGGCGGCCTCGCTCCGGATCGATGGTCAATCGCCGCGCACTCACCGCCGCCATGATTGACAGCCGGGACTACCTCGCCGCCAAACGCCGGGCCGAAACCGAAGTGATGCTGCCGCCCGGACCAAAAGTCGCCTTTACAGGCGGGCTCGACTGCAACGATCATCACCTGATCTGGGATGTGCTCGACAAGACCCGCGCCAAGCATCCCGACATGGTGCTGCTGCATGGTGGCTCTCCGAAAGGCGCCGAGCGCATCGCATCCGCCTGGGCCAACAATCGCAAGGTTCCGCAGATCGCCTTCAGGCCGGACTGGACGAAATACGCCAAGGCCGCACCGTTCAAGCGTAACGACGCGATGCTCGATGTGCTTCCGATCGGCGTCCTGGTGTTCCCAGGCACCGGCATCCAGGAGAACCTGGCCGACAAGGCGAAGAAGCTCGGCATCCCGGTCTGGAAATTCGGCAAAGGTGGCGCGTGAGCGCCACCACGGCCCAAGCAACTCAACTTAGCGCCACACAGGCGCGCTGCGACTTCTCTCCTGCCTTCTCTTCAACCTTGGCGCACCGATTTTGCTGCACTCCACAACGCGCCGTGGTGGTGGCGGAGGCGTCCCCTTGTACTCTCGTGACGGGAAGAAAGACCATGCTCGCCATCGGCATCATCCTCAATCTCGCGGGGCTCGGCATATTCTGCTGGCTGCTATTCTCGGCAGCGGTTTATGCCCTCCCAGTTTTCATCGGTATTAGCGTCGGATTGTTTGCCCTTCACACCGGGGCGGGTCCGATTGGCGGTGCATTGCTCGGCGTCCTCGCCGGCGGCGCGACATTCGCGATTGCGCAATTTGTTTTCAACCATATGCGCTCGCCGACCGCTCGCATCATCATCGCGCTGCTGTTTGCAGCGCCGGCTGCAGTCGTGGGCTACTACGCGACGCATGGCCTTGCCACGCTCACGATGTCTTCCGAAACGTGGCAGCGAATTTTCGCGGTGATCGGCGCGATCGTCATCGGCGGCACCGCATGGCTTCGGGTGACCGATGCCCCGCTACCGGTGGAGACGTCGGAGAGGACCCAGAGGCGGATCACGGCCGCGGTCTGACCACGACGTGAGGTGGCATCTGTTTGCCAGCCGAGCCGCGCCGACTGAAGCATTGATGCAGGCTCGCGGGATAGCCTCGAACAGGTTTCGCATCGGCGATCGATTGGCTCCGGCGCGCTACGATAGCTGACCAACAGTCGCGACAGGCTGTGCGCCTGAACCCGGCTGTTCCAGAAATCACGGACCGACGATGGCCGGGCGGGAGGGGCCTTCTCCCGAAATCGCCAAGGTCTGTTTGGGAAGGCACACGTTCGCCCGTTACCCCTTGCCATGCTCTGTCATGTCGAGCGCGGCTCATCGGGTCTCTACGATGGCCTGATCTGGCCGAACGACGGCTGCGCCTCGATCAGCTGGCTGCAATGCCGGCGTTCAACTTTCTTCCCCTGGGATCTCCACCCCACGCGGCAAGCCGCGCGGGGGCCCCGGTTCGCCCATTCCTCGCGCAAGACAAGAAAGTTGCCCTCTGGCATCCTCCGCTGCGCTTCGGTCCGAAGACGGATGCAGCGCCGATCGCCTCCGGCCTGTCGATCGCCATCGAGACCGCGATGGTCGCGGCTCGGAAAACAGAGAGCAAGGAGAACTACCATGGCGAACATCGGCACCTTCACCAAGACCGAAGCTGGCGCTTTTACCGGCGAGATCGTGACCCTCAGCTTCCAGGCCAAGAACGTCCGCCTCGTGCCCGAAACCAACCGGGCCAACGAGAACGCACCGAGCCACCGCGCCTATGTCGGCCGAGCTGAGATCGGCGCCGCCTGGCCCAAGCGTTCCGCCGAACAGCGCGACTACCTCTCGGTCAAGCTCGACGATCCAAGCTTCAACGCTCCGATCTACGCCAACCTCTTCGATGACGAAGATGGCGACAGCTTCACCCTCATCTGGTCGCGCCCGCAGAAGGTCCGCACCGCGACCGCGGACTGAGCGGTCCACTCCCGATGCCCCGCCGAGAGGCGGGGCATCAGCCATTTCTTCGCCTCTCGCGCGCGTTGCGAACCTGCCCGGCGACAGGCAACACCTATCGCGTCGTCGGCAGCGTCGCGAAAGGATCGAGCACGCGCACGCCGAGCGGCGCAAAATGCTTCAGGTTTCGCGACAGGATCGTCAACCCGTGCTGGAGTGCGGTCGCGGCGATGATGATGTCGGCAAGACCGGGAGCATGTCCTTGTCCGCGGGCGCAATCGGACAAGGCTCCCGCACGTCGGGCGGTCGCGGTATCGAAGGCGAGAATACGCTCGCCATAAAGATGCAGCAGCGTCTCGAGCCAAGCGTCGAGATCGGCCGCTTTGCGTGTCGCGCCCTCGCGCCGTGCCTTGGCGATGCCGTCCTCGATCTCCGCGACGGTGACTGCCGATATGTAGAGCTGAGCAGAATGCTCATCCATCCACGCGATCAGGGTGGGTGATGCCGATCTCGACGGCGCGCCCGCCGAAATCACATTGGTGTCCACCAGATACAAGACGATCAGAACTCGGCTTGACGCGGCGGCGTGGTGTCGCGCGGCGGCAGATCCTCCGGTGCCAGCGGCGCCGCCATCAGCAGGCGGCCGAAGGAGGGGACCTGCGATAGCCGCTGCCATTCCTGATAGCTCAGGATCACGACCTCTCGTTTGCCGTGTCGCGTGATGACGGCCGGTTCTCCGCCCACGGCCTCATCGACCAGCGCCGACAGGCCGGACTTCGCATCCCGAAGCTGAATTTCGCGCATGACGGCACCTTGATTGCATGTGACTACTGTAGTCATATATCTGCTCTGGTGCGAAAATCAAGTCGCGGGGACTACCGTTTGGCATTCGCCCGTCCCGAGGGAGGACGGACAGCTCTGCGCAGCAATTCATCCGGCTCAACGCCAAGCACGGAGGCGAGCTTTCCGACCATGTCGATGGTGGCAGCATAAACACCGCGTTCGAGCGAGCTGATATAGGTTCGATCGACGTTCGCTTCATGCGCAAGGGCCTCTTGCGACAGGCCCTTGGCATGCCGGCTGCGGCGCAGATTGCGGGCGAATACTTCTCGTAATTCCATACGAAAAGTGTTGGCCTTGCTGTGTATTTAACTACGGAGTATACTCGACAAAGCGGGGTGGACTGCCGCCCAAAGTCATCTGAGTTTTAGGGGCAACCGTGCCGCGGTTCGTCTGACGGCACCGGACAAAGGTCAAGCATTCTGTTAATTGTTCGACAACTGTCATCGGTCCGCGGCAGGAGCGTCCTATTCGTCGGTCCGATCCCGTAAAACGACTGGCGCGGATGTTCGCCTTGCCCATTATTGCTTTCGACGACTGCCCTCCGGACCTGCCGCATGTCACCCCTTATGACGAGCGGCATCTGAAGACCTACCTCCGGCTGCTGGATGCCGACGAGGAGGGGGCCGATTGGTGCGAGGTTGTACAGGTGATCTTTGGCCTCGATGCCGAACGCGAGCCAGATCGCGCGCGTCGCGTGCATGACAGTCATCTTGCACGCGCGCGCTGGATGACCAGGGGCGGCTACCGCGATTTGCTTAAGCCGCCGATCCAGTGATTTGAGTCACCGTCACTTTTCCCCCTCGTGTATCTATTTCATTAAATTGTATTGACCCGGTTGCCGCAACACGCGTTGCGCCAATCAGACTTCTGCACCCGTCGGCCGGCCCGAATATTCGGCGAAAGACCAGAATTGCTTCGGCCAAGGCCGAACGACGCAGGGGGGCTCGCATGTCGGATGACGAGGGCTGGCGGTCGCAGGAGGCAACCGCATATTTGGATAGCGTGCAGCGTGCCGGTTTTGCCTGGGAGTTCCTACGACGCAATCCGGCCTATCGTCGCGACTTCAAAATCATGAGCCGCTGCATTGCGACTGGGACGGCTACTGACTTGGAGGCGGCCCGGGCGCTTGGAAAGCGCTGGGGTCTGAGCTTTCCCATGTGATCCTCAGCTGCGCTGTGACCGCGCCCCGTTGCTGTGGGACGCCCGCGTCCTTCCAACTGCCATTGTGCTCACCGCTTCTCCGCCGATTGCTCCGGAAGCCCTGCGTTTTGAGCAACTTCCACAGGCGACCTTCGCCGTCCAGGATGCAGAGGGATATCATGCGCTTTGGCGTGAGCAGCATGACGAACGGCAAATCTGGATCCTGCCTGAGACTGAACCGGGCGCGCCGGTCGCCGCACTGATTGCCCTCGATAGCTATCTGCCGCTGCGTGTTGAATCCGTGCTTCGCCTCTGGGAACGGCTGGCTCAGGGAGTATCGCGTCCGGTCTTACCGCTCACTGTTCAGCAGCGCCGCCGTTTGATCCTGATGCTGCGGGCGCTCGACGGCCGACACGAGCACGCAACCTACCGCGAAATCGCTGCCATCTTGCTCGATCCGGACGTTGCCCGACAAAGCCGGCGCGACTGGCTGACGTCGCCGCGCCGCGCGCAGATCATCCGCATCGTCAAGGACGGTGTTCGCCGGATGGAAGGCGGCTATCGGGATTTGCTGCGCGGCTGAGAGCCCACCAACTCCAACTCACTTTCCACATCCCAACTGCTCCAATGCATCCCTTCCGATGAGACAAGTGCAAGCCGCGTGAAGATGCCGCGCGTGGGGGGATGGACACAAATCAACAGCGCATCTTCGGCATCCCTGTCGATGCCCAGAATCCGCAATGGTGCGCTGGTCACGCCGTCGATCTCCGATGGCGACCGAACCAACACCGGACGCGTCTCATGGCCGAAAAATCTCTCAATTCGCAGCAACGCTACTTGCGTACGATCGAGGCCGCGCGGTTCGTCGGTCTGTCCGGGCGCACGCTGGAAAAACATCGCACCCACGGCACCGGGCCCCGTTATCGCAAGCTGGGCGGCCGTGTTGTCTACGCGGTTGAGGATTTGCAGGCCTGGGCGGACACCGGTCTGCGTCTGTCAACCAGCGACCCCGGCCAGGGTGTCGTTCACGCTGCAAAGCCAGTGCCCGGCGTGGGACCGCTCGCCGGAAGGCGGTCGCGATGAGCGCGGATCGCAACACGGTCGCGCGCCCGTCGGCTATCGCCGTTGCTGCGCCGAGCACACGCACTGATCTCGCAGCCGACGCGCTCACCCACGTCGAACTGACGTGGCGGGCAAAACGCATCGAACACCGCATCCGATTCGGACATCCGGTCGCAATTGTGCGGCTCGATCGTCACCGCCGCCGTGTCTCATTCAAGCCCGGCAGTATCTTCGCCGTCATCCGCTGGGAGGCCAACGACTTCGGTACGGTGCTGTCGCGCGCAGATATTCTGCGCGCGGTCGGGACTGGGGAGTGCTTTACCACGGTTCCATTCGTGCAGCCGGGTGCGGCGATCTTGCTCTCGATCTCGAGCTGGCCGAAGGTTGAGCGGGTACTGCAGGCGATCGATGACGTTGAAGCCCTCGGCGTCGATCCGGCTGACGCCGCGCCGGATCACTGGCAGCACATCCGTAATCGCCTCAGTGTCAACGAAACCCCGCGTCGGTACACACTGACTCGCCACCAGGCGTGGCTCAAGCGGCGGCGGATCGCGCCATGACGCAATCCGCCTCTATTGCCGCAGCACTTCTGGTCGTGGCGACGATTGTCTCGATCGTTATTGATAAACCGCAACCGCGGTACATCTGGAATCTTACCCCGAGTGTTCCGCGAGGCCTCTATGCCATGCTGCCCCCCGATCCTCTGCGTGTCACCACGCTGGTCGTTGTGGTGCCGCCCGAGCCACTCGCGACCGTCTTAGCCGAGGGCTGGTATTTGCCGCGTGGCGTGCCGTTGCTCAAACGCATTCGCGCGCTTCCCGGGCAGACTGTCTGTCGCATCGGCGACCAAGTCAGCATCGATGGAATTGCAGAGCATACGGCAGCGCGCGAGCGCGATCAGCGCGGTCGGCCGCTGCCAGTTTGGCAGGGCTGCCGCATGATCGCCGTCGATGAACTGTTTCTCATGAACTGGGACGAGCCCAACAGTCTCGACGGACGTTACTTCGGCCCTCTGCCGCGCAGTGCCGTTGTCGCGCGCGCAGTCCCGCTCTGGACCGACGAAGCCGGCAACGGCCGCTTCGTCTGGCATGCCCACACTCAATGACAAGCTCGCTCCACCACCCCAGCAGAGGAAACGACAATGGCTCAGATTGGCACCTTCACCCGTACCGTCGATGGATATCGCGGAACCATCCGCACCCTCACTCTCAATTGCGACGTCATCATCATCGTGCCGGCGCTTGCGAGCGAAGTCGATAACGCTCCAAATTACCGCATTCTCTCCGACGACATCGAGATCGGCGCGGGTTGGAAGCGATCGAGCGACAAGGCTGGCGACTACATCTCACTGTTGATCGACGATCCGTCATTCAACCAGCCCATCCGCGCTAACCTGTTCGAGGTGGTGCGTGGTGGCGACACGTTCCATCTGATCTGGAGTCGTCAATCGCGCCGCAACGCGCGCGATTGAGCCGATCATGCCGTTCGCCCGACAACTGCGCACCTCGCCCAACCGGTGGCCGGTCCATCGACCGGCCAAGCCGAAGTTCCGGCCGCCACAGCGGCTGCGTGTCATCGTGGTCGCAGTCGCGTCGCTCACTGCTTACTTTCCCTTCACGGCCCGTTGTCAGCCAGCGCTGCCGCATGTTGCTGGTAAGACCGATCCGTGGTCATCGTTCATCGCGGAGGCCGCCGAGCGATTTACGATTCCGGAAGCGTGGATACGCGCCGTAATGCGCGTCGAGAGCAGGGGGGATGTCAAAGCCGTCTCGCCAAGAGGCGCGGTCGGGCTGATGCAGATCAAGCCGGGCACTTACGCCCAGTTGCGCGAACGTTATGATTTCGGCAGTGATCCTGCCGATCCGCACGACAATATCCTGGCCGGTGCGGCCTATCTGCGTGAGATGTATGACCGCTTTGGCACGCCCGGATTCCTGGCCGCTTATAATGCTGGCCCGGATCGCTACCTGGCCCATCTGGCGACGGGACAGAAGCTGCCGGACGAGACCCGTAGCTACGTTGCCCTGCTCACGCCTTTACTGTCCGGCATGCTGTCCGCTGACAGCGTGGTGACCGCCGGTGATGCGCCTAGCTGGTCAAAAGCATCGCTGTTTGTTGCGCGATCCGAGCGCAAATCCGCCAACGCCTTGCTGTCGCTCACCCCGCAGCCGCCCCACATCAAGTCCGACCGCAACATCACCGAACTGTCGGCGCTAACCCCGTTCCGGAATGGACTGTTCATCGGCCTCTCTGAGAGGCCAGGCAAATCATGATCACCATTTGGCATCGTCGTGATACTTCGCGAAATAGCGAACGTCAGGTGGGATTCTCTGGGTGGGGAAGCAAACGACCAGTCTATGGCGAGATAAAAGCCACGCCCCCGCACGTTCGCCAAGCCATTGACATGGCTTGTCTCCGCACGGGGACTTCCGGTCGACGCGCGTGCCGCGCGAAAGCAAAACAGCTGAGATGTCAGAGATGTTTCCGGCTCCGGCGCAAAGTGAAAGTTGCTGTCCGCAACGGAGGCGACAGCCATGAGCCATCATGACGATGATGTGCACGTTCGACCTGGCCGCATCGGCAACCGGAGTGGCGGCAAACCGAAATCATTCGTCAACCAGGTGCTGCGGGCCGCAAAGAGGGCAGGCGGAAGCGGCGGTCTCGACACGGGTCGCTCCGTCAGGCATGGCCGCTCCTCCTTCGGCCGCGGCCGATCTTCCTTTGGCCGGAGCCGGCTCCTCGGCTCGCAGCGGCGCGTCCTCGTCAAGGCAAGGGTGGTGCGCGGCTCCTCGCGCTCGGCCCGGATGGCGCCGATCGCGGCACATATCACTTATCTCAAGCGCGACGGAGTCACCCGCGACGATACCCGCGCCCAGATGTTCGATGCCACCGGCGACCAAACCGACGACATCGCGTTCGCCGATCGGTGCAAGGACGATCGGCATCATTTTCGGTTCATCGTCTCGCCGGAGGACGCCGGCGACATGACTGATCTGCGAGGCTTCACCCGCGATCTGGTCAGGCAGATGGAGACCGATCTTGGAACCAGGCTCGATTGGGTGGCGGTCGATCACTGGAACACCGACAATCCGCACGTCCATCTGTTGGTCCGCGGCGTCACCGAGGACGGCAGCGATCTCGTCATCGCGCGGGATTACATCAGCCGCGGTTTGCGCTCTCGGGCCGAGGATCTGGTCGCACTCGAACTCGGACCCAAACCGGAGCACGAAATCCGCTCGGCCTTGGAGCGCGAGGTGGACGCCGAGCGCTGGACCCGTCTGGACCACGAAATCCGCATGAGCACCGGCGAGACCGGGGTTGTTGATCTCCGGCCGGATCCCCATCAGGGCAATGATCCCCATATCCGCCGGCTGATGATCGGCCGCCTGCAGCGGCTGGAGCGGATGGGTCTTGCGGCATATGACGGACCAGCGCAATGGACGCTCAGACCTGACGCTGAGCCGGCGTTACGCGACCTCGGCATCCGCGGCGACATCATCAAGACCATGCATCGCGCCATGACCGGGCAGGGCCGCGACCGTGCGATCGGTGACTACCTGATTGAGGCGGACCGCCCGAGCGCGCCGATCATCGGGCGGCTCATCGACAAGGGACTTCATGACGAACTGACCGGCGAGTCCTACGCCATCATCGACGGCACCGATGGACGCCTGCATCATGTCCGGTTCAGGGACGTGGGAAGTCTTGAACATGCTCCGCCGCCCGGCGGCCTCGTCGAGGTCCGTCGCTTCGGTGGTCCCGAGGACGACGCACCGACTCTGATGCTTGCGCCACGGGCGGATATCGACCTCGACCGGCAGATTAGGGCGCCGGGCGCGACCTGGCTCGATCATCGGCTCGTGGCGAAGGATGAGGCCGCATTTGCCCATGCTGGATTTGGTGCCGAGGCCCGCGTCGCAATGAGTGCGCGCACGGACCATCTGATTGAGGAGGGACTGGCGCGTCGCCAGGGCCAGCGGGTCATCTTCGCACGCGATCTGCTCTCGACACTGCGTCGGCGCGAGCTTGATTCGGTTGGTGCCAAGCTCGCCGGACAGAGCGGGATGCCCTATCAGCCGGTTGCTGCCGATGAGCATGTGGCAGGTACCTATAGAAAGCGGCTCAACCTCTCGTCTGGCCGGTTCGCCATGATCGATAACGGCCTGGGTTTCAGCCTCGTACCGTGGTCGGCGGCGCTGGAAAAGCGGCTCGGACAGCATATCGCAGGCATCGCGCGTGGTGACGGCGGCGTCGATTGGAGCTTTGGACGGAAACGCGGATTGGGCCTGTGAGGCCTGCTTGGTCCGACGAAGGCCCACATGCGCAGTTCTGAAGCGTCGATCCCATGGCATCCCCGGAGCGCGGATGCTGGGGCGCAGTCGGTCAGGGCCTCGACACCTGTTTTCAACGCGGGCGCTCCCCAAGCTCTCGTGGATTTCATCTGGTCGATGGCTGCGCCTCACGCGCTGGCTATCGCGCACTGATCGATTTTGCCTTCGCCAAACCGTTTGGTTGATTCCGTCTCGGGCATCGGGTTGCGACGCGCGAGGAGGTGGTCGAACTTGCGCTCGCACAACTCCTCTGCAGCCCAGACAGCAACGTACAGAAGCAGACGAGAGATTAGGAGCCGCCGAATCTGGGTGCCCTATGGGCTGCTCTGGCGAAGCGGGCAGGAGCCGTCGCCAGTATCTGTACGCCATTCCCGCCGATCTCGCGACCGCTGACCAAAGCGCCTTGCTTTGCAACGCGTTGACCGTTTCGTTAGCGGCTCAATTACGTCGTCGGAGTAAACCGTGCCCGCAACCAAAATACTCTGGGGTCAGATCATCGTTGTCGCAACCATCGTGCTCGCGACAACCTGGAGCGCGACGCAGTGGACGGCGTGGCGTCTGGCCTATCAGCCCCAGCTCGGTGAGCCATGGGGGCACATGGGCGGCCTGCCACTCTATCCGCCGCCGGCCTTCTTCTGGTGGTGGTTTTCCTTCGACGCTTATGCGCCGGGCATTTTTGTCGAAGGCGCTTTCATCGCCTCGTCCGGCGGCTTTGCGTCGGTGGCCGTGGCGATCGCGATGTCGGTATGGCGCGCACGGGAGGCGAGGGAGGCGCAGACCTACGGATCGGCGCGTTGGGCGACCCCGAAAGAGATTCAGGCCGCGGGCCTGTTGAATCCGGACGGCGTCGTGCTCGGTCGCTTCGAGCAGAGCTATTTGCGACACGACGGTCCGGAGCATGTGCTGTGCTTTGCCCCGACACGCAGTGGCAAGGGCGTCGGTCTGGTCGTGCCGACGCTCCTGACTTGGCCGGGCAGCTGCATCGTGCACGACATCAAGGGCGAGAATTGGCACTCGACGGCGGGATGGCGCGCAAGTTTTGGCCGCGTGATGTTGTTCGATCCAACCAATCCGGAGTCCTCCGCCTACAATCCGCTGCTCGAGGTGCGACGCGGCGACAGCGAAGTGCGTGACGTCCAGAACATCGCCGACATCCTGGTTGACCCGGAAGGCGCGTTGGAGCGCCGCAATCATTGGGAAAAGACCAGCCACGCTCTGCTGGTCGGCGCCATCCTTCATGTCCTGTATGCTGAGTCCGACAAGACACTTTCCGGCGTCGCCAATTTTCTGTCGGATCCTAAGCGGACCATCGAAGCGACGCTCCGCGCCATGATGACAACGCTGCATTTGGGAGAGCGTTCGCATCCCGTCGTCGCGTCCGCAGCCCGTGAACTTCTCAACAAGAGCGAGAACGAACGTTCCGGCGTGCTCTCCACCGCAATGTCGTTTCTGGGGCTGTACCGCGATCCCGTCGTGGCGAAGGTGACGGCGCGATGCGCCTGGCGCATCAACGATCTCGTCGAAGGATCTCGTCCCGCGTCTCTTTATCTGGTCGTTCCGCCGTCCGATATCTCACGCACCAAACCGCTGATCCGCCTCATCCTCAATCAGATTGGCCGGCGTCTCACCGAAGATCTGCAGGCCAAAACAAGGCGCTGCCGACTGCTCTTGATGCTGGACGAGTTTCCGGCACTTGGCCGGCTGGATTTTTTCGAGTCCGCGCTGGCCTTCATGGCGGGCTACGGCCTCAAAAGCTTCCTGATTGCACAGTCGCTCAATCAGATCGAGAAGGCATACGGTCAAAACAATTCGATCCTCGACAATTGCCATGTCCGCGTTGCATTTGCGACCAATGACGAGCGGACCGCCAAACGGGTCTCAGATGCGCTCGGTGTGGCGACCGAGCTGCGCGCCATGAAGAACTATGCCGGTCATCGGCTGTCGCCCTGGCTCGGTCATCTCATGGTATCCCGCCAGGAGACGGCGCGGCCGTTGCTGACCGCGGGCGAGGTGATGCAACTGCCGCCCAGCGAAGAGGTCGTTCTGCTGTCGGGGACACCGCCGATCCGCGCCAGGAAAGCCCGATACTTCGAAGATCGTCGCCTGACCGAACGTGTACGACCGCCGCCGGGTGGAGAAGAGATGAACGCTGAGTCGCGCATTGGACATAATGCTGATGACTGGACAGCCTTGCCGATCCCGGCGCGGGCACCGCAAGTCAATGCCGAGGTGAACACCGATGCTGGGGCTGATCAGGCCGACGGCGGCATCCGGAGAGAACCTGCACTGCCGGAACATGAAGCGATCGTCGTTGAGGATCCCCGGCCCGCGCCGGAGTTCGCGATCGTCGACGACGATACCGATGAGAATGCCGTTCGGTCCGCAGCCATGCGCCGCCGCGTCCGGCACGTCGCCCGACAGGCAGCCATGGACCCGGACGACGGGGTCGCACTGTGAGGGGAACAGAATGAGACTGCGAACCAACGTCTATTTTCCGCCGGAACTGTTGCGGCAGCTTATCGATCTGTCGGATCGCAAGAAGGTCTCGCGTTCATCGATCGTCGAAGCTGCCGTGGCGAGCTTCTTGTCGCCAGACGGCGCCGACAGGACCGAAGCCGCATTCACCCGCAGACTTGATCGTCTGTCGCGGCAGGTGCAGCGGCTCGAGCGCGACCTCACTGTCAGCACTGAAACGCTGGCGCTGTTCATTCGCTTCTGGTTGGCGATCACGCCACCATTGCCCGCCGATGCGCAAGCCGACGCCCAGATCAAGGGACGCGAACGCTACGAGAATTTTGTGGAGGCGCTTGGTCGGCGGCTCGCCAAAGGGCAAAGTATTTTGCAGGAGATTTCCGTGGATATTTATAAGGCGCCGACGTCCGACTCGGGATCCGAACCTCAATAAGTATCTTCGGCCCGCCGTTGGCTTGACGGCCGCGAAATTGATCCGGCATCCTGAAATTTGATTGCATGACGTCGAAGAAGTATTGGATTCTGCGATAAGAGTATTGGCTTCAGTCGTTGGTTCACTGGGCACTATCGTTCCACCAATGAGCCAAGCCGGCTCCCAAGCGTTGTGATCTCTTAATGCCGGATGATAACATCATGGCACATTCGGCTGAATAAATGTTACTGCCCAGGTCGCCTGAATTGCGGCTTGCGTTGAGGGGGCTGGATTTTTCTGGACGGCGGAATCGGTATTCGAATCAATGGCTGGATGATTCGCGCCACGCCGACGGAACCTAGCCGAGAA
>Ga0335397_10001149_pt1 | contig 35852 bp, 29 predicted proteins | sample MAT04_FD_205740 | JGI IMG/M metagenome (GOLD analysis project Ga0335397, IMG submission 205740) | Freshwater microbial communities from Lake Fryxell liftoff mats and glacier meltwater in Antarctica - MAT-04 (spades assembly) (version 2) ... | reverse complement strand
CGGCGGCCTGGGCGACGGCGGCCTGGGCCGCGCGCTCCCACTGCGCCCCGGCCTGCGGCCCGGCGACAACTAGGCGGCGCACGATCAGCACCGCTGAGACAGGCAGCCCCGGCGGGCGCAGGTCGGCGCCGCCCACCCGCGCAGCCAGGCGCAAGCGGCGGGCGGGCGTGTCCGGCCCGCCGCCGCCTACGCGCAGGTGGCCCACCCTGGTTGTGGTGTCAGAGGCAATCATTGGTTACGACCGCAGCTCCTTGATGAGCCGCTCCAGGGCGTGGACGCCCAGGCGGAAGATGGCGATCAACAGCTGGAAGAGCTTGACGACGCAACCGCTCAGGGTCTCGTCGCCACGACCTGGACCGTCGTCCTTCTCCTTCGCCTCGATCTCGGTGACGATCTTCACCGAGCCACCGTTGGGCACCGCGATCCGGTAGAAGTCGGGGGCGATCTGGGTGAGCTGCGCCTCGGGCGGCGCCGTTATGCTGTGCCGCCAGCCAACCAGCGGGCCATCGTGCTCGAGGAAATAGCCAAATGGGCTTTGCTCATCAAGCACCGGGTAGGTTACCCCATTGATATCGACCCGCTCACCAGTGTCGTGGTACACATGCACGCGATAGGTAGGCGTGGACGCCAGCAGATCCTCCAGAGTCGGCTCGGGGGGCTGATCCTTGGGCGGGTAGTCGGGGTAGTAGTTGTCGTCGTCGCGGTTTGCGCCGAGCCTGCGAGTGAAGGTCGCGCTTCGGATAGCTGGTGTGGGCTGTGGCGTCTGTGCCCCCGGCTGAACTTGCGCAGGCATATTGACCGTCTCGATCGCCAGGTAGACATCGCGCACCTGTGGCGTGATCGGTGTCAGGCCGACGATGTTGATCTCGGCCTCGCGGCGGAAGAGCGAGGCTTTCACAAAGTCCATGTTGCGGTACATGCTGTCGTTGCGGAACGTGAGATTCGGCCCAGCCAGCTCCACCAGCATGCATTTGTGGGTGCGTGCGCCCGCAGCCGGGTTAAGATTAAAGTTTGCAATGTCTGCGTTGCTCAGCGTCCAGTTGAAGGCGATCGGGTTGGTCTCCGGTGGGTCGTTGCCGTCCGTCAAAGGCGGGATGGTGAGGGCGGAATTGGTGACTGTACCGCCACCTGGCACATCCTGCCAGACGTCGATCGGGGCAGCGACCGAGCCCCAGTTAACGATGCGGAAGCGGGCGACGATCTCGTTCAGCGCGATCGTGTTGGCGGTATAGTTGCGCGGGCGGCAGAAGAAGGTGTTGACCGGACGCGGGGGCGGCGTGCTCGTGCGGAAAAGGATCTCGCTGCTGTCCGCGTTCGTCGTGCCGATGTCGTAGTAGCGCAGCTCGATCCCCTGGTCGACGACCCCGCCGCCGCTGCGCTGGAAGCTATCCCAGTTGGCCGGATCTGGGAAGATGGCGTTTTGAATATTGGCCGCAGTGGTGGGGGGCTGGCCGGGCAGCCACTCGTAGCGGGTTATCCCGCCTGGCGTCTTCACTTGAAAGAAGTACCACAGCCCGAAGGGGTCGGTCAGATTGGGGCCGGCGTTGTCGGTGAGCGAGGCGCCGGCGAGCGGCACCACCATCTGCACTGCCCAGCTCACGGGCGCTGTGGTGAGCCAGATGCGCGTGGTGGTGTCGAGCCAGGTTGGCTGGCCGATCGGGCTCCAGTCCGCGCCGACACGCTGCGAGACGGCGAATGCATTGGCGGGCTGATTTGTGACCGCCGCAGCCGAATTGTAGGGCGTCACCTCGATCACAATCGCGCTACCGCCGCTGCGGAAGCCGATATAAATCTTGTCGAGCGTATTGTCCAGGCTCGGGTCGCTGCGTACATGGAACGAGAGATAGAGGCTGGTGATCCCGCCCCTGACGTGATAGAGAGCGCGAAAGGCGGCCGACTCGGCGGTGCCGCTGACCAGCGGGAAGCCCTGGCGGGTTGCCCCGCGCCAGCGCGGGTCGTCGAGCGTGTTCAGCACCGGGAAGGGTGTGCCAGCAAGCCAGGTCGGCGGCTGCCCGTTGAAGACGCCGGGGACGCCGTTGGCGAGCGGGATGCGTTTAGTCATGGAAGCGCTCCTTGTAAGATCCTAGATTCGCTGAAGCCGGTAGCGGCGCACCTGGTCGCTGGTGGCCCCTTGCCGCTGAATACGGAAGATCACCTCGCCGTTCTGGGTGGCGCCTGCACTCGCCTGGATCGTCAGGCGGGGCGCCTCGGACTGGTTGGGCGCTGGCTCCACGTACTGGTTCTGAATGACATTGAATGTCCAGCCGGTGGTGCCGGGGGCCGCCTGAGCGGTCAGCAGGTAGGTACCGGCAAGGTCGAAGCTGACGCTATACTCGAGCGAGCCGAGGGCGTTGGGCGGCAGAACGACACTGTTGGTCGCCGAGTTGAACGAGGCGGCCGGCACATTCGCCCCGCTAATGGGGTCGATCGCGCTGAACGCCGGCGTGCTGAGGTTGATGGTATTGTCCGAGGGTGTGGTCGCTGTGCCGACGGTGAATGGGCGGCTGTCGCCCCCTGTGAGCGGACCCGCGCTGGCGCCGACTGAGAGGGTGAACTGCTGGCCACTGGTGCCCGGCGGCACCTGCGAGAGCCGGATGAAGAAGTTGCGCTGCTCGCCAGTGGTTAGCGTGATGGTGGGCTGGGTTAGCACAGCCTGGTTGGAGTCGAGCACCTGCACGAGCCCCTGCCAAGCCGTTACAGAAACCACCGGGTTGATCTGGAAGGTTGCCTGTCGGCTAGCGCGCGAGTTGAGCGTGTAGGCAAAGAGCGCAGCCGAGCCGGGCGTAATTGGATTAGGGCTGGGGTTGGGGCTAATCTCGTCGCGCCAGAGCAGATCAATGTTGCCCTGGAGTCCTTGATCGAAGGGCAGCACGGTAACGGTGCGGGTCACACTACCCAGACCATTCTCGACCCGCAGCTCCACTGGGCGGCCCGCGTCAGGCACACTCAGCTGGTTGGGCACGTCGAGGATGAGCTGGGTATCATTCGAGCCGCCCTTGAAGGCAGTCACTTGCAGAGTGTCGAAGAATACCCGCTGTCCGCCCAGCGTGAAGCGAAAGTTCTGGCCGACAATGCGCAGCTCGGTGGCAACGCGGATTGGGTCGGACGCCGTGCCGCTCGGGAGCAGCACCGTGATCAGGGGGTCGTTGGATGGGTTCGTTCCAGGCTCCAGCTCGGCCATGCGCGTCTCGAGGTCATCCATCCGATCGAGCAAGACGTTCACGAAATCGGCGGTAATCAGGTCGCCGGGTCTTACACGTGCCATAGGCGGCATTGTTATCCTCCTCCAACAATCAGCCCGCCCACCCCCGGGCCGTAGTTACTGTAGCTCCAGCGGGCCAGGTTATATTGGGCCTCGCCATGGAACGGCAGCTGTCCGCTGGTGAAGATCACCACCGGCTGTGGTGGTCCGGGTGCGCCTGTGTCGCGGGCCTGGATGTTCTGGCGTAGCATGTAGAGCCAGGTCAGCTCGGCCGCGTCGAGATCTTGAGGTGGGTAGCTCAGCGCCTCGCGCAGGGCGTGCTCCAGGCGAGCGCCCTCGATGAAGACTGGCTCGCGATGGGTTACGTTGTGCCAGAAGTTCTGGTAGAAGAAGCCGCGCTGAGTGCCGGTCGCAATGGGCACGATGCCAGCCGGCGGCAGGAAGCGAAAAAAGTCACGTGCGTGCAGAACGTTTAAGTTCGCGACGCTTAGTCCCTGGTCTGTCACTAGGGCCGCTAGCTGGTCCTGGAACTGTTGGAACATGGCTTCGGCCTCGCTCTGGCGGCGTGGTTCAAGCGGCAGTGGCCACGCGCTCCCCAGCGGCGCAGCGGCAATGAGGCGGCGGCGCACTGCCCACATATCCACGAAGCGAACCCCACCTTGAGTCCAGAAGATGAGCGCCAGCGGTACATCGCAGTCGCTGAGCAGCCCAGCGTCCTCCAGGGCGTCCTCTACCCCGTAGCGCAGCAGAGGTGAGCGCCCTCCCACACGGCGCAGCGGGTCGCGCAGGAAACCTGCCAGACTCTCGGTGCCAAAACACGTGTGGGCCAGCAGGTTGCGCAGCTTCGAGCGGGCGGCCGCGCGGGCCAGCGGCGCAAGGCTGCTGCGCTCGCTGTCGCTCATCAGACCGGCGATGATGTCGCGGTCATCCTCGCTGGCGCGGAGGGTGTCGAGCGGCAGCTCAACCAGGCGGAAGACCACGCCCTCGACGGCGTAGCGGTCGCCGCAGCCGCTGGCCCGTCCGCCGCCGCCCACGGGCACCATCGGCGCGCGCTCGCGGTAGGCCGAGGCTGGGGCCACGGCGAAGATGTACACCCCGCGACCCACGAGGTCGGGGCCGAGCCGCAGCGGCTCGCAGTCGGCGAAGACCGCGTCGCTGCGCGCGGCGGCGGGCAGCTTGCGGGCCAGGGTCACGCGGGTGCGCGCCGAGACGAGCTCGACAGCCTGCCCGCGCCGGTTCAATGCCAGGCCGCGGCTTACCTCCAGCACCGGCGTGGTGTTGCCGACGCCAGCTGTGGTCAGGCTTACCTCCAGGCCGACGACCACGCCCGCGCCTGCCGCCCGACCGAGCTGCTGGTGCTGGCGGCGGTTGGCGGCCTGCTCGTCTTGCAGGTCGGTCGCCGTCAGCACACGACCGTTGAAGAAGTTCGGGTTCTTGATTCCGCTCTCCGGTACGACCGGCGCGTCCAGGAGGTGCATCTGATCGGTCATGGCCACCCCTCTACTGCTGGAAGGCCCACCAGGTTACAATCAGCTCGTCAAGCTGGCGCGCCGACAGATTGGTGGCGACAATGGTCATGCGTCCCTCGACGATGGCTGCGGTGAGGGCCACGTTGCCGCCATCGGTGAAGAAATCTGCCGGCGTCTGCCGCACCACAAGCATCGTGATCGGCCCCGGCTCAATCAGGGGGATCGGCTGTCGCTGCGACACGAGCTGGCCCCACTGGCCGGCGACGAAGACCGCGTTGCCCTGGTTGATTACCCCCGCGCCGGGAGGGCCGATCAGCCCCTGCTGCCCTGGGGGGCCGGCTGGGCCTTGTGGACCCTCAGGGCCGTCAGCGCCGACAGCGCCATCGGCGCCGGGAGGGCCAGCCGGGCCGTCAGCGCCGTCAGCGCCGGGAGGGCCGGCAGGACCTTGTGGACCCTCAGGGCCGACCGGGCCGTCAGCGCCGGCAGCCCCATCAGCGCCGGCTGGGCCGGCAGCGCCATCAGCGCCAGCCGGGCCGGCAGGACCTTGTGGACCCTCAGGGCCGACCGGGCCGGCAGCGCCATCAGCGCCGGCAGGGCCAGCAGCTCCATCGGCGCCAGCCGGGCCGGCAGGGCCGGCAGGGCCGTCAGCGCCGGCTGGGCCGGCAGCGCCATCAGCGCCTGCTGGGCCGGCAACTCCATCGGCGCCAGCAGGCCCGACAGGCCCGGCAGGCCCGACAGGGCCACCAGGACCAGCAGGACCAGCAGGCCCGACAGGCCCGACAGGACCAGGCACGCCTTGGCCGACACCAGGAAGACCCTGAGGACCAGCGGGACCATCAGCGCCAACGGGGCCGGCTGGCCCCGCTACGCCCTGGAGCCCCTGCGGCCCTGCGGCCCCCACTGCGCCAGCAGAGCCGGCAGGACCGGCAACCCCATCGAGCCCGCGCGGCCCAGACGGCCCTCCCCCGCCGCCGCCTGGGCCACCCTGCCCGATCAGGCAGAACAGCTCCTGCTTAAGCCGGTCCGACACCAGCACTGGACGCACGCAGTTGTCGACCAGCACGCTCCCCGCAAGCAGCTCGCCCTCCAGGTCCACCCCGAAGAGCAGCTCGCCGGCAGCGTCAACCTCCAGATCGATACAGGCCAGCAGGAGGCAGCCCTCCTCGCCGGTGGGCTTCTCCAGGCGCGGGCAGATCTCCGTGGCCCAGACCGCCAGGGCCTCGTGGATGGTCGCGCAGGCCGTGGCCTCGTCAAGGCGGTACGGGCCGGGGGCCGGGGGCGAGAGCGGCGGCGAGCCCTGCTGGCCGATCGCGCGCACCGCTTCAAGCAGCAGGTCTCGCTCGTCGCTGGGCGGCGACCCTGGCGGCGAGCTGGCCGACACAATCTCCACCTGGGCCATCAGGTCGCCGAAGGCCCGCACCGCGTCCTCGCCGGGCTGCGGCGGCGGCTCCCAGGCGAACTCCACCCGAAACGACTCGAGCGTGCGCGAGGGCGCCCTGGTCGCGTCGTCGCTTGCACAGGCCTGGCCCGCGATCGGCACCAGATCGACCTCGCACTCGGCATAACACAGGTTGACGTACAGCGTCTGCCGACCAGGGGCGAGCGGCGGGCTCAAGTCTACTCGGTTAGCGCGCAGCCAGCGGTTCAGCAGCGCGCACTGGTCTCGGTCAACCCAGAGCCAGCGCCCGCGCGGGCTAAGAGCATAGCCGCCAGCCACGCGGATCTCGACATCGGTGTCGAAGGCATTGGCGCTTACCTGGAGGCCGCAGACCGTGCCGTAGCCATGCAGCAGCAGGTTGCCAAGCCGCTCCTTCCAGGCCCGATGCTGCTGCTCCTGGCGAAACTCGTCGACGCCCAGGACCATGCCAAAGGCGTAGTGGACCCGTTTATTCAGCGCGAGGGGCCCGCTGTCCGTTGATGCAGTTACACAGTTCGTCACATTTCCTCCTCGCGTCACAGTGGTGGTAGCCTGCTAATCTGGTCGCGGCCGACAATGACTCGGTTCGGCGCATCCATCGGCGGCGCCGGGGCCAGGTAGCCCGCCGCCAGCTCGTTCCGATCGAGCACCATTGCCACAAAGCGGCCCTCGTCGCCGAGCACCGTGTCGAGGCCGAGCCGCGCCTCGCCGGCCCGAAAGTAGTCGAAGTAGCGTCGCACCTCAAAGAGGGTGTGGGCGGGCTTTTCAAGCTCGACCACCCGCTCGACCATGGCGGCCTCGGCTGGGCTGAGCCGCTCAGGCACCAGCACGGCAAAGCGGTGGGCCGCAGCATCGTCCCGCTCGTCGCCCTGGCTGCCCGGATCGCCCAACGCCAGGGCGCGCCCACCGCGCGTCTGGAAGCGCTCGACGATGCGGATCTTGGCGGGCCGATTTGGCGCGAGCACATACGCGTACAGCAGATCTTCGAGCGCGTCGTCGCTCATGGTAGGGGTTGGATAGGGCAGCCCCAGGCTGGCTAGCTCGTCGCGCAGGCCCAGCCTCGTCTGGGTGGTGGCAGCCTGAAAAACGGTGAGCGTCTCCTCCAGACAGGGGTCGAGCAACAGGTGCAGGGCGAAGCGGATGCCGGCCGCAGTGCCACGGCGCTCGAAGAGCGTGCGGGCAAAGCGGATGAAGAGGCGGCGCCGATCGGGCGCGCTGCGCTTGCCAGGCGCAGGCTGGCGCCGATCGGGCGCGCTGCGCTTGCCAGATGCACGCTGGCGCAGCTCGCCGAGCTGCGCCCAGAGCGGATCGAGCACCAGTCCCCACCAGCCGGCCAGCCAGTCGAGGCTCTCGGGCGGGGCGATGCGCGCGTCAAACAGGCTGCCAACCATGCTGATCTTGCCCTCCAGCTCGCTGTAGAAGCCCTCGTGGTTGGCGAGCAGGCGCTCGGTGAAGGCCGCCGACTCGGCGTCGTCCTGGTAGACGCCAGGCAAGAAGCGGCGGGCGTAGGAGAAGCGCGGGTAGTAGATCCGCGCGGCGCGCAGCTGGGGTGTGGCCCGACCATTGCCGCGCAGCCCGAGCCGCACCTGGAGGAAGCGCCCGCAGGCGGCCTGAAAGAGCAGCTCCCAGGTGCCTCGACCGCGATTCAGGTCGCCGCCGTCGGCGAAGGGCTGGTAGTAGGGCATTTCTGCGCCGCCAGTGCGCAGGTAGAGCGCCGGCTCGGCCCGGAAGGGCACGCTCTCCAGCTCCTCCAGGCTGTCGGCGGCGCGCGTGCTCACCTCCACCGCCGTCTCGGCTGGGATGCAGGCATCGACGAAGAGCCGGTGCCACACGCAGGCCCGCTCGTGGCCGTCGAAATGGGGTGGCAGCGTCGGGTCGCTGCCAGGCCCGCCCAGCAGCAGCTCGGCCTGATAGGCATAGCGTGGCTGCTCGATCAGCTGCACCGCCGTCCAACGGGTCGCGGCGTCGCGTCGCCGATCGCGCCCGGCGGTAACGTCGGAGAAGGGCACAAGCTCGCCGTCGAGCTCGGCCGCAGTGAGCGCCCGGCCGCCATAGGCGTGGAGCGGTAGATAGTCGACCAGCACCTCCAGGCTCAGGCCGGCGTCGTAGCTCAGCCGGAAGCCGATCACCTGCTTACCGTCATCGTCGGCGACATACAGCGTGGCCTGGCCCGGCTGCTCGTCGGGCACCACGGCCATGTCGTGGCCGATCACGTCGATCCGCTCTGCCACAAGCCCGCCGCCCAGCTCCACCGCCACAACATCGCTCAGGGGCACGGGGCCGTCGAGCAGGGCGCCCAGCCGATGCCGGTAGAGCGCGCCCGCGCTCGCGCCGGGGGCGGGCTGGTCGAGAACGAGCACGCTGCCGTCAGGCAGACCCTCCACGGCGATCGGGCGCATGGCGGCCACGGCAAAGCCGGTCGGGAATTGCCGCCGAGCATAGACCGGCGCGGGGCCATCGAGCGGGCCGAAGCCGCCACGGTCGGCCAGGGGCTCTGGTGGCAGCTCGGGCTCCGCAAGGAGGCGGAAGTCGCGGTCGAGGCCCCAAAAGCGTCGATTCGCCCGGTCGAGCACCCAGACTCCGCCGCCCGCTGCGGGCGCAATGTCGAAGGGCTCGAAGGGCACACCGGCCGGGAAGCTCAGCAGCAGCGGCTCGCCACTCGCATGCAGGTCGAAGATGTACAGCGCGCCCCGCCCCGCGCTGCCAACCACTAGGTAATGCTGCTCAGTCACCGCCAGGCCAGCCAGGCGGTCGGGCGGCGCGGCGTTCACAGGGGCGAAGTCGCTTGGGGGCGGGCAGTCCTGCGGCTCCTGGCCCCAGAACCGGGCCGAGCGACCGCCGGGCGGCGCCCAGAGGATGCCGCGCTCGTCGGCGCTGATCCAGTACCAGTTGCCGAAGCGGTCGGCCCCGGCCCCGCGCCGGTCATCGGCGCCAAGCGGGGGCGTCGGTCGCGACGGGCGAAAAATGCTCGGCAGGGGGCGCAGGGTCAACGCGTCCAGCCCCTTGTCGTAGAAGCTGGCCGCGCCGACGCTCGCCCCCGCCAGCTCACGGGCGGCGGACCAGTCGCCTGGGCCGAGGATCAGATGGAAGCGCGTGCCGTTAACATCCATAACACTGCCCGCCTTAACACTTGGTTCGCGACACCGGCACCGGCACCACGCTGCGCCCGCCCGGCGCGGCCTCGGGCTGCGAGTCCAGCACCGCCGCGAGCGGCTCGGCGTCGCCCTCGACCACGCTCACCCGGCTCAGCATGGGCAGCTCCAGCCCGCTCAGGGCGTGCTCGCCTGAGTCGTCGATCACCCCGGCGCCCACGTCCACGCCCAGGTGCAGCTGGTTCACAAACTCGACGCCCGGCACGCGCGTCACCACCGCCTCCAGGTCGCGGTCGAGCAGGCGCTTGTCCAGCGGCCAGCCGGCCAGATCGGGGCCGCCCGGCGGCAGCGCCGAGAGATACTCGTAGAGCCGGTCGCTGGCCTGCTGGCGCACCACATCGGCAAAGAAACCTGCCCGCACCTTGATCCCGACGGTCACATAGACCGGGATGTAGGTTGGGCCGCGCACATACACCTCGGTGGTGATCAGCCGTCGCTCGTCGAGGTAGTCGCAGACAGTGCGCAGGAACAGTCGGTCGGGCATGGGCCAGCGCGGGCGCACTGCGTCGAAGCGCGGCACCACCAGCACCGTCACCACGCCGGCCGCCGTCGCCCCTGGGTTATCGGGACGGAAGAGCGTCAGCACCTCCACCCGGCCCACATCGACGCCGGGCGTGCGCAGGGTCACGTCGCGGAAGTCCAGCGCGGTCACGAGCCGGTCGCGGTGGCGCAGCGTCAGCGGAATGTCGCGCTCAGCCTCGTTCAGGCTCTGGCCCAGGTCGCCGCCCCAGGTCGCCAGCGGGTTCTCGACCTTGAAGCCGCCCTGAAGGCGCGGGTCGGGGCTGGCCTTGATCGCGCCGATCGCCACGTTGCCGCGCAGGCCTCCGCCATATTCGTAGCTGGCGGCCAGCCGTCGGCCGCCGGGCGGGCGGGCTCCGCGCATGCCGTCGCCAAAGCGCACCACGCCCGCCTCCGGGTCGAGCGTGAATACCAGCTCGTCGCGCTGGGCTGCGAGCAGGTCGTCCGTCATGCGCCAGAGCTGGGCCAGGCCGTCGGGGCCTTCCACAACCAGGCGGAACGAAGACGGGATCACAGGCGTGTTCGCCACAGCAAAGCTCTGGTCGGGCTCGCCGCTGCCCACGCCCAGCAGCTCGTTCACCACGGGCACAGCCTGGACGATCCGGGCGGCGTTGATGCCAACCCAGTTCAGGCGGGCAGTCGGCTGGGCCACGCCCGGCTCGGCGGGAGCCAGCGACACCCGCAGCCAGGTTACCACGCGCTCGCGCACTTGCTCGTCCTCGATCCGTGGCGGGAAGCGGCCAACGCCCTCGCGCAGCGGGTCGGCAAGCTCCCAGGTCTGGAGGCCTGCGACCTCGGGCAGCTGCACCTGCACCACGCCCACATCGCTGAGCACGTCGGGATCCTGTACCAGGCGCAGCCGGCTGTAGCTAGCGTCGCTGGCGTCGGGCCGCACGTCGGCGATCTCATAGATCAGGCGCGGGGTGTCGCGGCGCTGGGCGGCCAGACGAGCCGGCAGCAGCGGTGGCACGCTGCCAGCCAGAGCTGGGGCCACGCCGATTGAGAGCACCTCGTTGGCCAGCGCCTCGCGCACCAGGGCCGGGTCGACGTTGCGCGGCGCCAGCAGCACAATGTAGATCGCCAGGTCGCTGGTCTGGGCCAGGTCGAGCAGCGGGCTGGGGTTAGCCGGCGTGGGCAAGCTCATCAGCGCGCTCTCGTAAAAGTCCAGGTCGAGCGGCACGTCTTCCGGGTCGGCGTCCTCGTCCTGCTCGGCGGCCAGCGCCAGGCGCACGGCCTGGTAGCGGGCCAGGTAGCCGGCGTAGCGCGGGTCGTCGCGGCTGATCGGCTGCTTGTAGTAAACCTGGGCCTCGACGGGCAGCACGGTGACGCCGTCGCGGGTAAGGTAGCCCACCTCTCCGGCTGTCACCACCACCCCGCGATCAAGGGGCAGGCCGGCCACCGGGCCGCGCTCGTTGAGCAGCGTGACGATGCCGCGCGCTGTAGCCGCCGGCTGGAGCGGGATGCCAAGCAGCTGGAGGAACTTGAGCCGGTTGCGCTCGGGGATGCGGTTGGCCCGGTAAAGCAGGCCGTCTGCCATGAAGGCAAAGAGCTGCACCAGGGTGATGCCAGGGTCGCTGTCGCCGGCGAAGTTCGTCCACTCCGGGGTGTGGACAGGGATACGCCGACGGGCCTCGGCCAGAATAGCCTCGAAGCTGCTGTTGTCGAGCACAGGGAGTTGCAGCGGCATGCCCTAGCCCTCCAGCTGTAAGCTCATTCCGATCCGGCCGGCAGTCTGGGTTGCCACCAGACGGTACAGGATCGTCACATGGATCACGCGGCTGTCAGCCGGTTCGGCCTCGACCGCAACCTCGTCGAGCTGCACCCTGGGCTCCCAGCGCCCGATCGCGCGCACGATCCGCTCGCGGATGAGCGTGCGCGTGGTGACGGTGTTCGGCTCGAAAAGGAACTGGCGCAGCCCGGAGCCGAACTCCTCGCGCATCAGCCGCTCGCCGGGCTCGGTAAGCAGGATGAGCCGCAGCGACTCGCGCACGTTCTCGTCGCCGACCGACCAGGCCAGGCGTCCGTCGGCGTCGACGCGGGGCGGAAAGCTGAGCCCCTGGCCATAGATATTGAGATTGCGCATTGGCCTCGCCTATTTGGGCGCCAGACTCTTCGGGATCGGGAGGCAGATCTTGAAGAAGGCGGCCCACCAGAACACCAGGTTAAGGATGAAGACGAACATCAGCAGCAGAAAGAAGGCGACCATGAAGATGATCTGGATCGAGAACGAGCAGATAAAGGCGATGTCGAGCCCATCCTCGTTCAGGCCTGGGTCCGCTTCGGTGATCAGGTCTTTCTCTTTCCCGGTGATGCTGTCCATCTTGCGGCGCATCGCGTTCGACATCATGAAACTCACGCCCTTTTTGAACCGGCGCAGCGCCGCGATGCTCACGTCGCCGGGCAAAGGGATGCGCACCGCGCGCGCCGGGGCGTCGGGGTCGAAGTAGGGCGCGATCTGGAAGACCAGCGAGCGCCGACTCACTACGAACTGGGTCTCGTCGCACTCGGGGCGGGCGTAGACGCAGCGCAGCACGTAGCGCTCGTCGTCGCGCGGGGTGAACTTGGGCAGCTCGATGCTGGGCGTCTCATCGTCGAGAGCGGCCCGCACCAGGTCGAGCAGGCTCAGCAGAGCGCTCTGAAGCGGGTGGCGCACAATGCTCGGGGCGGGTACCAGGTTGAAGGCTGCGCCGAAGCCGAGGGCGGCGAGGGCCGAGTCGCCCTCCACCCCGCCGGTGGCGTTGAGTGTGCCCTGCGCCCGCGCCACCTGGCCGAGGGCTGCGGCCAGGCTAAGGGCGCCCGTGATCGGCGTGGCGGAAAGGTGGTCGAGCAGGGCCTGCTTTTCGGCGGCCCGAGGCGCGCTAAGTGGCGGGGCGGCCGCGCCGTCGCGCAGGGCAAGCGCCACATCGGGCAGCAACTCCTCCAGCGCCTCCCAGCCCTCCAGCAGCAGGTAGACCGAGACCGTGCGCTCAAGGTCGGCGCGGGTACGGCGGATGGCCGCCAGCTCGGTCGGGTTGTCGGCGCTGTCGAGCGGGCCGGTGAGTGGGCCAGTGAAGCGGGCGCCCAGCTCCTCGATCCGCAGATCGATCGGCTTGCCATCGTCGCCCTTCAGATCCTTGCCCGGCAGGCGGTACGACTGGCTGCTAGAGAGCGGCAGGTAGCCGAAGAAAAGGGTGCGGCCGGCCCGCGTGTTGCCCCGGTTCATCGGCAGGCGCTCCTCGTCGGGGGCCAGTTCGCGGCCACTGCCCGGCAGCGCCTCCCAGCGCCGCGCCTCTTCGGGGCCAACCCAGGCGTACTCACGCTCGCCCACCATCCGGCGCAGCACGAAGAACACCTGCTCGCCCCTGGCTAGCCGTACGCGGCGGTCGGGGAAGCCCGGCAGACGGCAGCAGAGCGAGCAGCAGACCAGGTAGAAGTGGCCGTGTACCGGCAGGAACAGCTTGATCGGCTGGCTGCTGACCGGCGCCACCAGGGCCGCGTCGAGGCTGGTAGCCAGGGCCGCCTCGGGGCCTTCGAGGTTGGCGAGGAACTCCTCCATAAAGTCGTCGCCGCGAAAACGCAGCAGGGCAGGCTGGAACAACCCGGTGAGCGGGGCCTGCTCCAGGTTCCACACCGGCGACGGTCTGAGCCAGTCGATCGCCTCGCTCATAAGGGTATCCTCGCACGCATAGCCACTTGGCGGTGCTTATAACAGGTTGCCGACGCCGGGCATGTAGGTGGTGCTGATGGTGCTGGTCGTGAGCACCGTGTCGGACTTGGCGATCCCGCTGAACTTCGACATCGGCGCCTCGACCTTGAGCAGCGCGGCGGAGGCCTCGAAGGTCGTCGTGGTGATGCTCAGCTTGCCGATCGCCTCGATGCTAATCCCGGAGGAGCTCATGCGGATGCTGTTGCCGGTGCTGTCCGACAGCTCGACTGCGGCCGGGCTGTCGCTCAGCGTCACCGTCTGCCCGCCTGGCGTCTCGATCGTGATCGTCTCGCGGCCCTCGCTGTCGTCGAGGGTGATGCGGATGTTGCGGCGGCTGGCGATCACCTTCTTGTTGTTCTTGCCATCGCCGTCCATCTTCTCGGGTGGCTTGTCTTTGCCGTTCCAGAGCGCGCCGACCACATAGGGCCGCCGTGGGTCGCCGCCCTCAAAGAGCACCAGCACCTCGTCGCCTGGGTCGGGGATGAACCAGGTGCCGCGGTCGTTGCCGCCCATCAGGGTGGCCAGGCGCGCCCAGACGGCGTAGCCGCTCTCTTGGTCGGGCGACCAGGGCAGGCGAATCTTTACCCGGCCCTGGCCGTCGGGGTCTTTAATATCGGTAACTTGCGCTGGGTAAACGCCATAGAGGCGCTTGCGCTCCACTGCCAGCTCGTGCTCATCAAAAAGGTCGTACACAGGGGTCTCCTCACCTATGGCCCGATCATCGGCCGCTCGACCTCGAAGGAAGAGCGGAAGCCGCTATGCAGATCAAAGCTGTGGCGGGCCAGGGTCACGTAGTAGTTGCCGTCGAAGAGCGGCCCGAGCCCGTGGAGCTCGATGCTGGCGCCGACACGGATGCGGACATCGCCATTGACCGTGCCGCTGCCGCGCACGAAGCGGCGCGCGCGCTCGCGGTAGCGGGCCTCGGCCATGCGTTTGGCCTCGGCCTTGGAGAGCGGAACGGCCGAGACAATTCGCTCGCGGCGGGCAGTGAAGGCCTGGCCGAGGATGCTGCTGCCGCCACGGCCGGAGCCCAGCTCGCGGCTGATCGCGGCCTCGTCGGCGCTCTCGTCGATCGCGCCCTTGGCGCTGACATCCCAGCCACACACGTGGACCGCCGTGCGCTGCTCGGCCAGGTCGGCCAGGACGCTGAACTCGAGCAGGTTCTCTTTGTACGTAAAGCTAGCGCTGCCGGCACGGCGGCTGGCCCGCATCTGCGCATAGAGCGTGCGGTCGTCAACCCAGAGCTCGGCGTCGATCGCGGCCATGCGCTCGCGCAGAAAGGCCAGGTCGCTCTGGTTCAGCTGGGCCAGGCTAGGATAAGTCGGCCCATCAAGCTGCACCTCCGGCGTCAAGCCGTGCGCTGCGGCGATCCGGCGCACCACGTCGGCGTCGCTCACCTGCTCGAACGAGCGGGTGCGCCGCTCCATGCGCAGATCCTGGAAGCGGTCCTCCGCAAGCACCGTGATCTCAGGCGGGCCGGCCTGCGGGTAGCGGGCCTCGACCGCGCTGATCCGCCCCGCAAAGACAGCGCCGCTCCTGCCGACCGGGCCAAACTCCACGGCCAGGACCTTGCCGAAGTTCAGCGGGCCTTGCTGAAAGAAGACCATGCCGCCACCGCTAGCGCCGGGCGCCCAGTTGATGAAGCTTGCCTCGCAGCGAAAAAGGCCACCAGTGCTTTCCTCGACGAGCAGCGCCTTCAGCGCATGCTCGCCAAGGCTCTGCTCAAGTGTGCCATCAACCCTGATGGCTGGCCGGCTGATGGCGGCGGCCTGGGCGGTGGTCATGGGGCTACCTCAGTTGGCGCGCAGGCGGCGGCGCCGCTCGCGGTACAGTCGTTCGACACGGATAATGTCTTCCGGGTTCGGGATCACCGGCGGCGGCTCGGCCTCGGCCAGCGGCACGGACAGCGCCGGTCGCTCCTCGGGCTTGCCGGGCAGGAACTCCATCTCGTTGATGATCAGCGACGGCATCGCGCACCTCCACTATGTCCGTAGTCCCACGCTTGCGCTGGCGCCCGCACCCGCCTGGACGCCCACGCCGGCCTGGACGCCCACACCCGCCCCCAGGCCCGCGCTCGCCCCGAAGCTCGCGCCCGCGCTCGCCCCGAAACCCGCCCCCGCTCCGAAGCTCGCCCCCGCGCTGGCCCCGGCCCCAAAGCCGGCACTGGCCCCCGCGCTGGCCCCAAAGCCCGCGCTCGCCCCCGCGCTGGCTCCGGCACTCGCCCCAGCCCCGGCGCTCGCGCCCGCGCCGCCACCCAGACCGGCGCTGAAGCCTGCCCTGGCCCCCGCACTGGCGCTCGCGCCCGCATTCGCCCCGGCGCTGGCCCGCGCACTAGCGCTCGCGCCCGCGCTGACCCCCGCGCTTGCGCTCGCGCCCGCGTTGAGATTGAGCAGCGCGCCGGCCTGCAGCCGCAATGGGTTGTCGAGATTGTTGGCTGTGGCGATCGCCTTCCAGTCGCCGCTCCGCCCATTCCGCCCGGCCATTTCGGGCAGACTCTCGTCCTTGTGCGCCGCCTGCATCGGCGTCTGCCCGGCCTGGCCGGCGCTCGGCTTCGGCGCGGCCAGCGCCTCGCCAAAAACAAAGGCGATCGCGTCGCGGGCGATCTTCAGCGAGACGGTTGCCCGCAGCGGCACGCCCTCCTCCGAGAAGTAGTCGAGTGTCTCATCCATCGACTCGACTACGCCCTCGAAGATAAAGCTGCCCCACTCGAAGCGCACTTTGGGCGGCGCGCTGCGATTGCTCGGGTCGTTGGGCTGCTCGACCGGCAGGAGAAATTGTGCCACCTGCGCGGTGATGCGCCGGACGTCGGACTGCGGGCCGCTGGGAACCCGCGTTGTGTCGAAAAGCAGCTCGACCGCCAGGTTCGAGGTGCGGTTGCCCACATACTGACGCCCCGCGCCGCCGCCGGGCTGGTTGCCGCCCTGGGTGTTGTTCGCCAGCGACACCTTGAGCGACTGCGGGTTGAAATGCACCACCACCGCTCGCCCGCTGCCAGGCGACGCGATCTGCCCACCCCCGGCGGGAGCAAACGAGCCAATCTCAACCAGCCTCGCCTTCGCCACAGCAACGCTCCTTCCGGTGATCAGATTCGGTTTTCGGGCATCGCCCCGCTGTCGCGCGCGACGGTGAACGATTCATAGGCGAGCTGTAGCTCCTCGACCGCGACCATGCCATCCTTGGCGTTCAGCGCCGCTGCCTTGACTTTGATCGGCAGGCAGTTTGTGAGGGCAAAACGCAGCACCTTGTGGCGCGCCGCGTCGAGCATCAGCACCACACCCTGCGCCAGCAGCCCGCGCTTGGTAGTGTTGCCCGTCGCCAGGTCGAACCATGTCCATAGATCAATGCTGCTGGTCATGCCGCGCTTGAGCGTCAGGTTGCCGTAGCTCACCGGGCCTACCAGATGGATCTGGCGGGTGTTGTAGCCGCCCTCACGCACAGTCTTCGGCTCCATCGTCTTCTCTAGGCCCTCGCACTCGGCGAACTCAGCGCTGCACAGCGGTGTGCTAAGCCCGAGCGCCTCCGCGCCCACGATGGAAAGCTGCACCTCGAAGTTGAAGGCACTGAATGGGAACCGCTCGTTCGGCATGGTTAGCTCTCCGTCGCCCGGATCTGCCCCGCGTCGCCGCGCGTCAGCAGCACGCTGATGAACTCGGCCGGCTGCGATGGCGCCACCTCGATGCTGGCAACAAAGCGGCCCTGCTCGACGCTCTGCGGCGGGTTGACGCTCGCATCGGTGAGCACCCGGTAGGCCTCGCTGTTCGTGGCCCCGGCGAAGGCCCCGCCGTCGTACAGCTTGCCCAGCATGGCCTCTAGCAGCGCACGGACGCCCTGGCGGAAATGCTCGTGGTTGCGCTCGAAGACGAAATCCATCCCGTGCTCCTCGGCGGCCTTGCGCAGCAGAATCAGCAGCCGCCGCACCGAGAGCTGGAGCAGCGACCGCTCGTCGCTCAGGGTGTGGGCGCTCATCGGTCGAAAGTCGCGCGGCTCGGCCCGCACCAGATTGAGCTGGAGCGCGTATAGCTCGGCCCAGTCGTCGTCGCCGAGCGTCGGGGTCAGGCCGAGCACGCCTTGAAGGGCCGCGTTGGCCGGCGCAACCCAGACCCCGCGCTCGCGCTCGCGGGCGGCGATCAGCCCGGCCACCGCGCCGTCGCAGGGGATGGCCCGCACCCGATCGGGGGCGCTGTCGTCGCGCACCAGCAGCCAGGGGTGGTACACCGCCGCAAAGCTCAGGTCGGCCACCTGCCCGCCGTCGCCCGGCCCGCGCCTGGCCGACAGCCCCAGCTCGACTCGTAGCCGCTCCTGCCAGAGCACACAGTCGCGGCGCTCGAAGTGGGCCGGCAGGCTCAGCAGGGCCACCGCGTCGCCGCGCGCTCGGCAGATATCAATCAGGGCGCGCTGCACCGCCAGCAGGGGCGTGGCGCTCAGATCGTACTGCGCGCTCGGCTCCAGCGTGGGCAGCTCAGGAGCCGTGGGCGCAGCCTGGTAGATGAAGGCGTCGGCCAGCCGGCCCTCGCCGCCGCCCGTGTTGACGGTCACGTCCACGCTGTCGGCTGCACCTGTTCGCGGGGTGCGGCAGCGCAGGGCGCCGTCGTTCTCGACGCTGATGTCGGTGGCCGATCGACCGTCGAAGCGCACCGTGAGCGGGCCGGGCAGGGCGAACCCGCTGCCGCTGATCAGCACGGCAGTGCCGCCATTGATCGGGCCGAAGGCCGGGCTCACTGCGCTCAGCCGAGGCTGGCGCAGGCAATCCTCGAACGGGCCGAGCAGCTCTGGGCACGGCATTGGTGCAGGCGCGGGCAAGGCCGGCGGCGGCGGCGGGGCGTCGATTGGGCCGCTGTCATTCCAAGGGCGCTGCGCCGCGTCGGGCGCACACAGCGTGGCCACCTCCGGCAGCGTGATCAGGCTGTGCAGCCCGTAGATCCGCCGCTCCTGCACATCGTAGCGCTCGCGCACCTCGGCAAGCAACGCGTGCGGCCCACGCCGACCGGCTGCCGCCAGCTCGCCGTCGAGGAAGTGCCCCGCCTCCAGGGCCGCCAGGTCGTCGGTGCCTGGCTCCAGCGGGCCTACGGCGTCGCTCGCCGCAACCACCGGCGCGGTCGCCAGCGGCAGGTAGGTCAGCGCTGCGGCCGCGTCGTCGAGGGGCGCCAACAAGGCGGCCAGAGCCATGCTCTCGGGCGCACCGTCGCGCGGGTCGGGCCGCAGCCCGGCGACCAGGCGTCGGAATGCCCGCGCCGCACGGGCCGCCGCACGCTCCTCTGTTGGGTCCACCACTGTCGGGCTGCGCCCGCGCAGCAGGCTTGACTCGAGCAGGATCTGCTCGCCCCAGAAGCGCGGGTGGCCGGCGTTGAGCGCCAGATTGCTGATCGTTGGCAGCGCCGTGAGGCCCAGGCGTGGCAGCAGGTCGAGGCGCAGACGCTCGATCTGGCGCGGCGGCCCCGGCGGCGACTCCAGCTGGAGCCCCGCCCGTGCCAGCCGCAGCAGCTCGCCAACCGTCACCTCGGCCCGCTCGACCGACGCTGCGCCGCCTGGCCGCAGCTGGCGCAGCGCAGTCACAAATGTCACCAGCTCCGCGCCATCGGCCAGGCGCAGGCGCAGCCCGTCGCCCAGGGCCAGCCTTGCTACCTCCGGCCCAGCCAGCTCGACGGTAAGGGCGCCGGGGCGCACCACAAGCGTGGCCGCCAGCTCCGGCCCCACGCCCACCGCCAGGAGCCGGCTCGCCGCCACTGGCGCCGCCGATAGCTCTGGAGCTGTCGCCCGCAGCAGCTCCCAGGCCCCGGCCAGTTCCAGCGTGCGCGCTGTGACGCCCGCTGTGATCGCGGCGATGGGCGCAAGCCAGCGCCGACCGTCAGCGCCAGTCAGGCGCAGCAGGTCGCCCGTCGCCAGGGCTGCGCCCACTGCCGTGCGCCAGCTCAGCGTCAGCGGGCCAACCACCGTAAACAGGTCGCGGGGCAGCGGCGCGATCATCAGGCGGGCAGACAGGCGCAGCCCGCTGGCCCAGCGCCCTGGGTTGGCCGCGTCGGCGACGGCCAGGCGCGGCCGGCCCGCCTCGCTCAGGGCCAGCACCCCCGGCAGGGCGAAGCTGGCCGGGCGCGCTGCGGGGCCTGCCACGCGCACCGCGTAGCAGCGCCGCCCGCCGTTGGTGAAGAAGGTCGCCACCGCCTGCGGCAGCTGCGCATAGATTGTCCGCCCGCCCTCGTCGCGGGCCAGGGCCAGTTCGCCGCCAAAGATCGCCCGAAACTCGCTGGCGTCGCCGAGGGCCACTGGCCAGTCCAGCGGGCCGCGCTCGGCAAAGCCGACGAAGCCCGCCACATCGAGGGGCGGCAGCCCGACGCTGGCCGCCGGGGCGGGCGGCACAAAGCTAACGCCAGGGAAGCGCAGGTTGGATTGACGGATCAGCATTGTGCCGCTACTCCAGCTCGAGCCGCTCGTAGGAAAGCACCAGTTCCTCCATCGCCACGTCGGTCCCGGTCTTGGCGTTCATCGTGACGCCGGTGTACTTCATCGGTCGGACGTTGATCAGCTTCCAGGTCATCACCGGCGCTTTGCCGGCCTCATCCATCAGCTGAATGGTCATCGAGGGGCGCACGGCGTCCTGGACGCCTCTCGCCACCTCGTCGAGCCAGCGGAAGATGTCGTCGCGACCGATAACACCCCGCTTGAGGGTTAGGTCGCTCGCCTTCAGTAGACCGTTCATTTTGCGCGTGTGGTTGCGCTTCTCGTTGCCGTTGCGATACTCGGCGACGGACACTTCCATGCCGAGGCCGCTGATTTCCTGGAAGCCCGCCGCGATCGACTCGGCGTTGCCGCCACCAATCTTGTCCACCGTCACCCGGAAGTTGAACGAGCCATAGGGGTTGTCACGCGCTACGGGGGGCATACCTGCTCCTCCTACGAGCGGCTATCGGCCGTGATCTGACCGATGCGGAAGATCACAAACTCGGCCGGCTTGATCACTGCCACGCCGATCAGACAGATCAGGCGACCATTGTCGAGGTCGTTCTGGGTCATCGTCGAGCGGTCGCAGCGCACAAAGAAGGCCTGCTCGGGCTCGAGGCCAAGCAGCGCACCCTGGCGCCATTCGTTGAAAAGGAAGTCCTCGATCGTGCGCCGCACATTGGCCCACAGCCGGTCGCCGTTGTTCTCGAACACCGCCCACTGCGTGCCACGGTCGATTGAGTGCTCCAGATAGGCGAAGTAGCGGCGCACGCTGATATACTTCCACTCCGGGTCGGAGCTAATCGTGCGCGCGCCCCAGAGCCGGAAGCCGCGGCCCTCAAAGAAGCGGAAGCAGTTGACGCCGAGCGGGTTCAGCACGTCCTGCTGGGCCTTGTTCAGCAGCCGCTCGAAGCCAATGGCGCCAAAGACTACCTCGTTGGCGGGGGCCTTGACCACGCCGTGCAGCACGTCGGTGCGGGCGTAGATGCCCGCCACAAAGCCGCTCGGTGGCAGGTTGATCTCGCGCCGACCCGCCGGGTCGTTCGGGTCGATCACCGTCACCCAGGGGTAGTAGAGCGCAGCGTGGGTCGAGTCGAACTTGCCGCGAAAGTCGCGCACCTCGGAGAGCACCTGGTTGGGCGGCGAGTCGAGCACGGCCACTCGGTAGCGCATGCGCAGCTGGCAGTGGCTTAGGAGCGCCTGCACAATGCTGTCGACCCGCGCCCTCGCCCCTTGATCGTTGTAGACCGCCGACGATCCGGGTGCAGCGACGATCGAGATGTCTTCGAGATCCTCGAACGTCATCAGGCCGCTCTTCTCCAGGCCCTCCGACTCGCCTGCGTAGCGCGTCGGCGGCGGCAGCTCGCCGTCGCTCCCGCCGGCCAGCACGTAGGCCCGCTCCAACAGATCGAGCCCTGGCCGCTCGCCCAGTGGCGAGAGCGTCGCCAGCTCGTCGCGCGTCGCCAGGCTCAGCAGCAGGTTGTCGAGCACATCGTCGCCTACGAGCGCCCGCACCAGCTCGCTGCCGTCGAGCGCGCTATCCACCAGGAAGGGCACCATGAGATACTGCTGCCGCTGGTTTGGCGTCGCGGTAAAGATACTGGTTAGGGCATCGCGCCCGGCGGCATTCGGCGCCAGATCCTCCCAGCTTTGCTCCTCCTCGAAGCGACCGCGTCGGCGCACCCGCACGCTGAGCGTCACCCGATGCACCCGGTCGTCGTCCGCGCCAGGGGTCAGGGCGCCAAGCTCGACGACGCCAGGAGCGCCAGCACCCGCTGGCCCGCGCAGCTGGAGCACGCCGTTATCGTCCTCGACATCATAGAGGCCGCTGCGCGCCGTGCTGCCCGGCGCCGGGCGTAGGAAGACCACGTCGCCGGTGCGAACGGCGCGCAGCACCGTGCCTAGCGCCGTGCTCACCAGGCTGTTTGCGCCGGTTCGCACCGCGAAGATAACCGTCATGTTGCCGGCCCGGCCGGGGAAGCGTGCTTGCAGCAGCGGGTCGTCGGGCGAGCCGACCACGGCGCGGGCTTTGCCAGCGTCGGCGTCGGGGTCGCCTAGATCGGGCGGCGTCGGTTCATAGACGCGGGTCACATAGAGTCGGCTGCCGCCGTTGTCGAAGAAGGCCCGCACGGCGTGCGCCATGTAGTTGGCCTGCTCCTGGCCGCCGAACTCTAGGTCATCGATCCCGCCGAAGATGCGCGAGAAGTCCGCGAAGCTGGTAAGCAGCTCGGGAGTGCCCTCCGTTGGCCCAAAGGCCGTCGGCCCGATGAAGCCGGCGGTGCTGGTGCTTACTCCCTCGATCGACTTGGCGCGAAAGCTGGTCTCTTCGACATAGACCCCCGGCGCAAGATACTCGGGCATGGTCGACTCTCCTTGCGAGACTTACGGCGTGCCACCTATGGCAGGCTGAGCGTCAAGGTTGGGCCAGAGCCAGTGCGCAGCACCAACTCTCGGCCAAAGATCAGGTTGGCAGGTAGGCTAGAGGTTGGCCCCAGATCGAACGCAGCGAGGATGTTGGCCAGGGGTTGGGCGAACAGGCTAGCCAGGTCGGGCCGCCGGGCGCCGGGGGGCACCTGCTGGCTGGCTGGCCGGTAGCGCGCCCGCACCGTAAGGCCCCAGTGCGGCGGCTCGCGGGCCTCGGACGGCGACCGCGGTGGCGAGCCGTCCGACTCGAATGGAAAGGCCGGATAGGGTAACAGCAGGGCGACCACGCCTCGCACGTCTGCCAGACCAAACCAGCGCTGCCCCGTCGAATCGTCGACCTCAAGCACAGCATGGGCCGCCGGCAAGCCTGCCGCGTCTACCAGCTGCGCCCGCACAACAGCCAGCCCTGATGTCACTGGGCGCCCCGCTGACGCAAAGAGAAAGAAGCCGGGTGGCCGTCCGCCCGGCGAGCCGCCGCTCTCGGTCGGAAAAATCCCCAGGTAGGGGAGATCCACCTGGAAGACCACCGGCACAAAGCGCCCCAGTCGGTCCTCCACGGCAACCACGAAGCGCTGGGCTGAGGGTGGGCTTAACTGCGGCCCGTCCACAGCTGGATACTCGAATGAGCGCAGCCCCGGCAGGCCGTGGAAGGCGTAGACGCCAGACATCGTCAGGCTCGCCTGAGTCAGGGCGCCGGGCTTCGTAGGCGGCCAGGCGGTTACGAGCAGCCCATCCTCCACCGGCCGGTCAAGGGCCGCATCCCAAAAGCGAATGCCGAGCGGCGTGATGATCGCAAGCCGCTCAAGCGGTGCGCCAAAGGGCTGCATCATTGGCCCGCTTCCACTGGGGCGGCCAGCTCGAAGGCGCGCTCCTGCACTGGCCGGCTTGTCGCGAGCAGCTCGTCGGACTCGATGCGCACCGTGCGGGCCAGGTACGGAATGGAGATCTGGTACGCGTTCGCGGCGATCACCTCCCAGATCCGAAACAGCGTCTCGGTGTCGAGCTCGGCAACACTCAGCTCCACCGTTTCGTCCGGCTGGAAGACCCCACGGGCCGAGCTGTTCAGCAGGCCGGCCGGCAGGCTCGGTATATCCTCCAATGTTCGCATCATCCAGCCGGCGATCGTATGCTGGAGCGAGGCGTCCTTGGCCCATGCCGTGAGCAAGATGTGCAGGTCGAGCGGCAGCTGGGTGCGCCGGCGCTGGCCTACCAAGTCGAGGCGACCGGGCGGCGTGCGCTGGTGTGCATTGACATACACCCGGTAAAGAAAGACCGAGACCCCGGCGTCCATGGGGCGCTGGAAGTCGCTGGCCATATAGACTTTGAACTCAAGCTGGTTGCCATTAAAGTCGCCGGGGCTGTAGCGGCTCTCGAGCAGGCGTACGAGTGCGGCAGAGACGGCCCCGATGGCGCGAAAGGTCGCCATAGTTGCACTCACTTTCGCCGGGTAAGCAGTCGATCCAGCAGCTCGTACCAGAGCGGGCTGACGCTCATTTGGCGGAGGTAGGGCCGGATAAAGGCGCCAACCTCACAAAGCCGCCTAAGCGGGCGACGCACTCCGTCTGGTACGTGGGTAATGTGGCCGCGCCAGATAAAGCTGCGGCCTGAGCGCTCGCGCCAGATCTTGACGATAAAGGAGTGCGTGTGTTTTTCAAGCGGTTCCATGCCCTGCTCGTACTAGCACTAGGCGTGGCACATAGCTGCTCACCAGACGGGTTACGCTGAGCGTACCTGAAGGACGTATCGCACAGCGATCCTTCAGCGTATGCGCCTGTGTTCCAGCGCGCTTTGAGCACAAACAGACGGCGGGAAGCGTTAGCCGCTCCCCGCCGTCTGTGTGCGGTCGTTTTCCAGCGCCCAGTGTCAGTGACGCTTGCTCAGCAGCTGCTCAACCGCCTCAAGATATTTGCGCACATGGGCCTCGTTTGTGCTCAGGGTGGCTTGGAGATTTTGTAGCATGGCGCGCAGGTCGACAAGCTCATGCTGCGCAGCCGCCACCACCACGCTGTTGGGCGCGACATTGAGGGTGTTCCGGCGGATCTGCTCCTGCAACACAATCGTCTGCTCGGCCGGCTCGATCAACATGCTCTCGTGCAGAATGGCGCGGCAGCGCTCGTACTGGCGCAGCGCGGCTGGACGATCACCAGCCAGGAAGTGCAGGCGCATCAGGCGGCGGTGCGTCTGCTCACGGGTCTGGTCGTAGCGCAAGGCATCGGCGCCATAGGCAATGCCCTTTTCATAGTCAACGTAGAACTCGCAGTAGCCCATGAGCTTGTCGAGCAGGCTCAGATACATGCTCTGCAGGCGCTCACGCTCGAACAGGCACCAGTCCTGGTACCAGCCGTCGAGCAAGTCGCTGTGGTACAGCTTGACTGCATCCTCGAGCACAGCCGCGACTGCGGCGCTAAGCTCCTCGCCGCGCTGACCCTTGCTCATGGCGTAGGCGCTCTCCAGCAGCTCGATGTCAAGCCAGAGGTCGGCATCAGGGTGGATCTGGAGCCACTCGCCCTGGATGTCAATCAAGTTGGGCGGCCCGGCCTCGACACAGGGCTCGATGGCGGTGTGAAGCTGCCAAAGCGTCTTGCGCAGGTTGGCCCGCGACTGGACGGCGGTTGTCTCGCCCCAGAGCGTGCCGGCGAGGGTCTCGCGGTGCTGGGGCTGGCTGCGGTGAACAAGCAGGTAGCAGAGCAGTTCCTGAACTTTGCGCACCTCAAGGCCGGCCGGCATCACCGCAGGGGCCGTATAGGCCGTAAATTTGCCAAGCAGATGAACACTGAGGATGGGCATTGCGCGGCCTCCGTGTTGGTCGTGAGTGCCGTTTTACACCACAGGTGTGCCGGTAAGCTGCGTGACACAAGGCCGCTCCGACGAAAGTCGGCAGCGCGTATTGGTGCAAGGAGGGTATGCCGCTAGTATAGCATCCCAGGCTCTGCCCATGAATGAAGATCTGGTTGAGATTGACCCACAAGCTGGGTCGGGCGGCGGCTCGCCGATGGCCCCGCGCTGGTTCGCAGATTACTGCGGCGAGTTGCAGTCAGCGCAGCTCCGCTTCAACCTTGGGCGCGTTGAAGGTGGGTTTTGTCAAAACTCAGTATTGAGGCTAGCGAGCAGTCGGCTCGTCTGGTATCGTGAAAACGAATTGCCCGTCCTCTGCGCGAGGAGTGCTGATGCTTTGCCCCACTGTGCGTCGGCTACCACCCGCGAACGGCCTGCCCGCACCCGCTTGACTATCGGACCTTTCGCTGCCCAGCTGTAAGCGAACCTTCCCCAAGGGCACGCGACTGTCGTACCGCTCCGCCTCAACAACGACTTCATCATCGTCACACGGCAGTTCTGGGTTGAGGCAGGCTGGTGAAAACCCATCGGCGAGCGATGACCGCGATCAAATATTGTGCCAGAACGCCGTCGCTCACTGCTCCACGCCTCCCCATCTCCGTCATTGATGGGGATGAGCTGTGCCTCAACCGCCGGCGGCGCCACCTCAGTCCTGCTCAGTCTACGAAGCCTTTGGCAGCGTTCGGACTATGACGGACTGGGACAGTTTACGGCGGTCTGACGGCCTCGCCCGCCGCTGGCTGCTCCCGGATGTCCTCCCGGAGCACGAAAAACGCGGAACCCCATCGCTGGAATTCCGCGTCCTGATGCTGTGGGGCGACGGGGATCGAACCCCGGACCTCCTGCTTGCAAAAACCGAACGGGGTGTTGTCTGTGGTACGATCTGTCAGGACTATTGTGCCTGTATTGGCCTTTGTGATGCGATTTTCTTTACTCGCTGCCGGACAGAAATGGACTGATACTGACTAACCCGGACACGCGCTCTGGCACCCAGTTTGGCACCCAGTCTGAGCCATCTGTCACCAGGCAAGAGCTCGCTCGTCGCCAGTGAGGCGAGCTTTGTGGCAGCACGGCTCGCACGATCAGCGGGATCTCGAACCGTCACTCGGCAGGCGCAAGCTCCCGGACATGCAAGATCTCCCGCGAGGCACGTGGACGGATGTCTGCCGCAGTCAGCGTCAACACGGCCACGGTCGCACCCTCCGCAGTGACGAACTCGACCTCATAGGCCGCCCCGTCCTGATAGGCGTGAACAATCGTGCCGATGTCGCCCGCCTCAAGGCTGTGCTCGGCGATTGGACGCGTCAAAACGACGAGATCCCGTTCCTGCATTGTGCTTCCCTTCGTACCTTATGCCGGGTACGCGGTGACGAAACGTGGCCGCTCATCGCCTGACTCAATGCTCCACACGGTCTGCATGAGCACGTGCCGGCCGTCGGGGGTTACGATGAACCCGACGAGGCTGTCTTTCTCGCCATGTGGCGCTGGGCTGGGCTGGCGACAGCTCTCTCAGCAGTACGCGCAACGGTGAGCAGTTGGGCTTCCAGGGCTTCCGCATTGCCTGTCGTGAAGCCGACGCTATGGAAAAAGCGTGCCTTTGACTGGCCGATCGGGTGGGTATCGGAGCGGAGGTAGCCGGTCAGCTTCGCTGGCGGACAGAGGGGCGTATGCGTTGGGGCCGATCGCGCGCTTCATCAGGGTGGTGGAGCGTCAGGGAGTCGAACCCTGCTCTCGCTGGTGCCTCACGGCCTTCAGCAGCGTGTCCACCCGGCGGACCCACGCCCCACTGCGGCCGCTCAGCGGCAGCCCATGCGAGTATACCGCCACTCGGTGTCGGAAGCCTCGGGCGCCAGGACGAACTACAGCTTCCAGGCCATCCCCTCGCGTCCAACCCAGTGGCCCTGCGCGGTTAGCGCAGCCAGCTCCGGCCCCTCGCGCAGCAGTGGGTTGGTGTGGTTCAGGTGGATGAAGCCGGCGCGGCGCCCGACGGCGGCGAGCAGCGCGACGGTCTCGACCACCGGTGGGTGCGGGATCTCTGCCATATCTCGCCCAGGCAGCTCGGCGGCGCTGTAGAACGTTCCATCGAGCAGCGCGATGTCGAGCCCGGCAAGGAAACGTGCGAGATCTTCGTCCCACGTCTCCCAGCGGTCGATGTCAGGGCAGTAGAAGAGCCACTGGCGTGGCCCTGCGGCCAATAAAGCAATGGTGTCGCTGAACTCGCTGCGGTGCGGCACAGCGACTGGCGTGAGAGTCAGCTTCGGCGAAAGCACAAGAGGCGCACCGGGTGTGAGCAGTCGCAGCTCCAGGTTGCTTAGCGCTACCAACTGCAACCAGGGGCCATTGCTGCGCAGGAAGTCAGCCATCGCCGCTGTCACGTAGGTCGGCAGGGCAAAAATACCCATCACCTCACGACTAAAGTGGATCAGGCCGGTGTAGTGGCCGATATGGGCGTGGGTGAGGATCAGCCCGGCGAGCGGTGCCGAAGGCGCATGGGCCGTGAGCAGGTCGAGCTGCTGCGAGAAGTCGGGGGTGGCATCGACGATCTAGCTCGCGCCAGCCGTGTGGTCGATCAGGGCGAGGCTGGTGACCAGGCGACGTTGCGCCGGGTTGGCCCTGGCGCTCGCGCAGGTTGCACAGCGACAACCCGCCTGGGGCACGCCGCCATCCTGCGCGCTGCCCAGCAATAGGGCCTCGACTTCGCGCATCGTAAGCACTCCTTACCAGGGCAGCGGCTGACCGTTGCGGAAGAAGCCGTCGGTTGACGTATCGTTGGGCAGCAGCGCCGCCTGCCCACACGCGCCGCGTTCTCGGCCACCGGCCGCCTGCCCACGCCGCCATAGTGTATCCCACGTAGTGCTACCAGCCGCAAAGCGGCTGGTCTACGACCAGTGTGTGATTCGCAGCCATCTATCACACACGACACGGATCCGGCTATATTATTGCCTCCTTGTACCTGCGCTCCGCAGCGTGTCCATAGTTTTGACCGTAGTTTTGTCATGTTTCGCTCGCTGCCATCTGCCCGTATGCTAGGGATCCAGAACACATCGCGCTCCGTGCCGCGCGGCGCAGGGGCTACACGAGGAGTACCACGCTATGCCGTCGACCCTGATGATGCCCTCTCATCACCACGCGGAGTTGGTGATCGCCAATAGTGACGGGCATGAGCGGCTCGAGCCGCTCCAGGTGACGATCAACGAGGCCGCCCGGCTGCTCGCCTACGACTCGCGCACCATCCGCCGCCTGATCACCCGCGGCGAGATCGAGGTGATCGGTGAGGGCCGGATGCGCCGCGTGCCCGTGCAGAGCCTGCGCGACTACCAGCAGCGCCATCTGATCACGTAGCGTTGCAGCTGTAGCCCCATTCTAGGTGCCGTCGTCCCGCAGGAATGTGGAGCACCCGAAGCGGACGGCCCGTAGCGTCGTGGCGGCGATCATCCGCTGCTGAGCCGAAACCCCGCAGGGCCTCTGTGCCCATAATACCACCCGCTGTTCGCCCGTAAGGCTGGCGCGAAGCGCGTTCACCGTGGCAACGTGTTGCCACGGCTGGGCATCGCCATGCCTCGAACAGTGGTGGTGGGAGTGCGTCGTCGTGCGCTACGCGGAGCAGCTGCATCCCCGGCTTCACCCCATGCGTCTGGTCAGCCGGCGCGGTCGGCACTATGCCGGACCATGCCCGTTCTGTGCCGACGGCGGTGAGGACCGCTTTCAGGTCTGGATGGAGGCGAGCGACGGGCGGCCTGCCGAGCGCTACTGGTGTCGCGTCTGCGACCGGCGCGGCCTACTTACGCACCTGGACGGGGACGAGCAGCCGACAGCCCAGCGAATCAGGCCTGATGATCATGCTCACGGCGCCAACCGTCGTTCACGCACCGAGCCGAACCCGGCCCACATCCCCTTCTACCGACAGCTTTACGCCGAGGTGGCGCTCTGGGCGCACGCCTGGCTCCTCGACCCCTGTCATCCTGAGCCGCGTGCCTACCTCCACGGCCGTGGTCTCAACGACGCAATGATCAGCCGGGCCGTGCTCGGCGTCACGCTGAGCGACCCCGAGAGCCTGGTCGCCCATCTCCGGGCGAGCTGCCCGGAGGCGTTTCCCTACGCCGAGGAGGCTGGCCTGGTCGTCACGGGCGACGACGGCCGCCAGCGCACCCACTGGCACCTGCGCGGGCGCCTGGTCTTCCCCTATATCGCCGGCGGTGAGGTGGTGGACCTGCGCACCCGTACCTACGACGCGGGCAAGGGCTACCGCTCGCTCGGCCCCTACGAGGAGCGCGGTGCGACCTTCCCCTTCGGGTGGGACAGCATCACTCCCGGTACCAAGACCGTGATCGTCACCGAGGCGGAGTTCAAAGCGCTCGCCGCACTCCAGGCCTACCACGGCGGCGCGCTCGATGTGCCAACGCTTGGGCAGCCCGGCCTCACCGTCTTCCGCGAGGCGTGGGCGCGGCAGCTTGTCGTATTGGGCGTCGAGGAGGTCGTGCTGTGCTACGACAGTCAGCCGCGCGTGGTGAACGCGGGCTTGCCCACGCTCACGCCCGAGGAGCAATGGAGCGTGCGGCACGGCCTGACGTGTGCCGCCGTCGGCCTGCGGGTACGGGTCGCACGGCTCCCGCTCGCGCCCGGCGAGGATAAGGCCGAGATCGACACCTTCGTGCCACGAGAAGGTGTGACCCGCTTTCAGCAGCTCATCGCTACCGCCCCGTTGCTCGTGGACTACCACCGCTCACTTGGCCATGCGCTGCTCGAGCGGCATAACCTCCACCTGCCCAGTACCTACCCCACCCGACGCGAGCGGCCCGTCCGCCTGAGTATACGTGAGCCACTGACTACGGCAGACGCGCCGCCCCCAGCAACTACGCTGGCAGAGACGCGCACCCAGATTGCCACCCTGGCCGAGCAGCACGCGACCAGCGGCGAGGGTTTCCTCGTGCTGGCCCACGCGCCAGGGTCAGGCAAGGGCTTCAACACCGCCATCGGCCTCAGTCAGTGGATGCAGACCGTCCCAACCGGCGATGACGGCAGCGGCTTCCTGGTGTGGACGGCGCAGCGCAAGGCCCAGGTTCACGACCAGCAGGGAATCGAACTGATCCCGCTCGCCGGCCGCCACCAGGGCAACTGTCACAAGCTGCCCGAGGCGATCACGCTGTCGGCCAAGGGCTATAGCGTCAAGGACGCGCTCTGTGCCCGTCGCTGCCCGTTCGTCGACCGCTGCGCTTACCTGCGCCAGTTCAGCCAGGACGGTGACTTTTTCGCCGCCACCCCGCTGCTGAAGGCGACCGGCTGGTGGAAGCAGGCCGGCATCGTCGTGCTCGACGAGTTCGACCCGGCCAGTGTGATCAACCATGTCCAGCTCAGTTCGAGCGACCTGGCCGCGATGAGCCGGGCACACCCAAAGGCACCCGCGATCCAGACCGTGCTGCGCTGGGTCGCCCAGGCCGTCGCTACGACGACCGACCGTACCCTGAGCGGCGTGGTCCTGTTGGAGGAGCTTGACCGGCAGGCCCGCAGCGAAGGCGCCTGCTTCCAAACCACAGTCCCGGCCGCGCGCACCGAGCTCCCGCCGCCCGAGGAGTTGAACCTGCTGATCGGGCTGCCGACCGGAGCCACCCTTGCCGACTACCAGGCGCTCCCACCGGGCCACACGGCAACGCTGCTCCAGCAGCTGGCGAAGGAGTTCCAGCTTCACACGGCGGGCCGGCGCTGCACCAGCCGCCTCGAAGCACGCGGCGGACGGCTGGAGCTGCACATGCGGGTTGAGCATCTCATCCAGCAGCTCGCTCGCGCCGACCAGCCCAAGATCATTCTCGACGCTACGGCCAACGCCGGGCTGCTCAGCGCCATCTTCCCCACCGCTCCGGTCCGCATTGAGCGCCCGGTGCTCAACGGGGCAACGCGGGTGATCCAGGTCGTAGGCCGCGACTGGGCAAAGAGCAGCCTCAAGAGCCGCAGCTCGACGGCCGCCGCGCACCGGCGCCAACGCTGGGTCGACGATGTGGCGAGCCACATCCGCCCGGACCGCAAGACGCTGGTGGTCTGCACGCTGGCGTGGGAGGAGGAACTGCAGGCGGGCCTCGCCGAGCGCGGCCACCCGGATGTCTGCGTTGCGCACTATGGTGCGCTGCGCGGCTCCAATGCTTACCAGGGCTATGACGTCATCCTGGCCCAGGTGTATCACCCGAACCTCGACGCGGTGGTGCGCGAGGGGCGGGCGCTCTTCGCCGACGATGGCGAGCCACTTGACGAGCAGGTGATCGTCGCGCCGCGCCTGCTGCGCGATGCGACCGGGACGACCTGGCGCGTGCAGGTGCCGACCTTCGCCGACCCGCGCCTCGCAGCACTGCTCGAGCAGCGGCGCGAGGCGGAGCTACTCCAGTGCGCGCTGCGCGGCCGGCCCTTCGACCACCCAGATGTGCAGATCACCCTGCTCTTCAGCCTACCCCTGCCGGGCCTGCCCCCGACCGTCATTGTCGAGGCGCCCACCAGCCCAGCGAGCAATGGCGGCCGCGAACGCGCTGGCAAGGCCCGGCTCTGCGCTGCCGCCCAGCACCTCCTCGACCAGGGCCGCCGCGTGATCGAGGTCAGCGATGTGGCAGGTGCCACGCAGCTGAGCATCGTGACCGTGCGCCGCCACCTCGCCCACATCGCCGCCCAACTCCACCTGCGACTCCTGACTCGCCGGCGCACCACCGCGATGCCCCGCGGCGGCGTACGTCACTACGACCGACAGGTGCTGCTGCGGCGCGGGCGTATCGTGCCGCCTGCGCCGCAGCAACTCGGCGATGAGCCGCCAGCCGAAAACCGTCTGCTCCCGCAAGACGAGGCATTGGGAAGCCGCGTGATGACGGATCAGGCGTGCAAGAAGGGAATCATAGCCCGCGTGATCCATCGTCCGGCCCGGCGGAAGCGGCGCTCACCGCCCAAGCTGCGGGAGCGATCAAAACTGCGAGCACCTCCCAATTCAGGAGCCCGAAGTGAAAGAAAGCCTTGACACATCACCCGCACCGTCATGGCTTAGACAGCCGGTCGAGCGCAGTGCATAGCGCGTGGCCGCGCTGCGGCATAGGGGAGAACGGGGGTGGGAACGACCCGGGGGAAGTAGGGGCGGAACTCAGTTCTCCCCCTCTACCCCCCGCTCGGTTCCGCCCGCTATTCCGCCCTTTCAGCAAAGAAACGCTTTACATCCCGGAAGGGAGAACACTCCTATCAGAGCGGGAATATTACTGACTCGTGTCTGCTCCCGTACCGACCGCACAGAGCGTCGATGGAGGCGTCGCGGAGGCTGTCTTTGCGCAGGGCTACCCCCCTGATGACGCGTTGAACAACGCCTTGGCACACGGTTTCTACGCCTCTGAGTCGAGACGCCAGCGCAACTGCTGTCGACGCAAGGCGATGCAGCAGATGAGCCTGCGACCCGGCTCACAAGTGTTAAAGATTTGCTCGCCGAGCTGTCCCGAAGAGCAGATGATCGCCAAGACGTGCTGAACGACCGCTGCGTTCAGTGTACAGAACCGTACGCCTTCGTACCGCCGACCATCACCAAAGCGTACGAAACCGTACGCTTCCGTACACCGCATATCAACGCCTGAAAGGATTGCTCGATGCAGCCCATTCTGCCCGCCCCCGCCGGTAGCATCCTCGACCTGGTGGCCCACGCTTGGGCCGCCGACCAGACTGCGGGATTTCCACTGCGCCCAACGGTTCGCATTGGCAGCGCCACGCTTATCCCTGTGGCGATCGACAACGGGAATGACGCCCTCAAGGGGGCGGTGCTGCGCCACGACCCGATGGTGTCTGATGGCGAGGGCTTGCGCTCACTACTCACGACCCTGCGCATGCCGACCGCATTTGCCCTTGCACAGACCATCCAGGGCCGCCAGGAGATCACCTACGCCTGCGACGGCATATCGTTCTGGACTGGTGCAACCGCCCTGGCGCACAGCGGCGACGCCCTCCGTCTCGGCCCGACCATCCAGCGCCTCGACGACGAGCGTCAGCGCTGGTTCATCGGCGCCGGCATCGTCGAACTACTGCGGGCCGCTGGCTTCGCGCCAGGTGAGCACCAGATCGCCCTGACCCTGGCCGTGCCGAACACGGAGATCGTGATTGAGCGTGACGAGAAGGGCGTGGAGCAGCTCACCCTCGATACACGGACGCGTGAGTCGCTCGCCCGCCATCTCAAGGGCAAGACCTGGACGATTTCGCGCACTGACGATGCCCAGCAGTCCGAAACGTGGGTGATCAAGGTCGCGACCGTGCTCCCCCAGGCCCAGAGCGCGGGAACTATCATCGCCCTCACTCGAGCGCCGAACGGCAAGGCCGTGAGCGACATCGCCGGCCTGCGGGTGATCGACATTGGTGGTGGCGACCTGCACGTCACGGAGGTCGTGTTCAGCCCGGCCCAGATGATTAATCGCCGCGCGGGCGACGGGACGATCCGTATCGCCCGTGCGCTCCGCGCCAATCGTGCCTTCGCCGGTGTGATCCGGAACGATGTGGAGGCCCAGCACGCCCTTGTGCGGCAGACTATCATGCGGGCGAGCCGCAGCGTGCGTATTACCACTGAGGTGCAGCAGGCCGTCGCAAGCAAAGGGAACGCCATCGTCGCTGACGTACTGGCCGAGTTGAGAGAAAGTTCGCAGTTTGTCGCAATCACTGGCGGCGGAGTGCTGCTCCTGCGCGACCTGCTCCTCGACGTGCTCCAGCACGAGGCGAAGGAGCCAGGCCGCGACTACCTGCTCATAGACGGGCCGCTGGCCAGCCAGCTCAACGCCATCGGCACGCTCTTCGGCCTGATCTTCCGCGCCGCTGGCAAGTAGGAGGCCATCATGGCACGAGCAAGACGCCGCGATGGATCTGATGGTACAGGTGGCAGTGGATCACGCCGCCTGATCGCCGGCCTGCGGATCACACCGCAGGACGAGGCGCTGCTCGCAGTTGTGCGGCCCTATCTCGCCGAGGCAGGGTCCGAAGGGGCGTTGGCCTACCGGCTCTGGCGGCGGGGCTTGGAGCTGACACTAGCAGAGGTCGCTAGCCTCGGCGCGCCGTTACCGCGTGTCGCCTCCGACGAGATCCTTGCAAGCAGTGTCATGCAGCAACTCCTAGTGTGCATGCCGCTGCTTCGGCGTACCGGAAAACTTGCGCTGCTTGGACTTGCATCGTCCCCGCTCGTAAGCCCATCAGCGATGTCGGACACTGCCTCCACTTCTGATCAGATTGATGAAGGTGCGTCTGCGGCCGTCGCTCAATTCGGAGGAAGCGACTTTTTTTAACCGTCGGGCAGTAAGGGCGGACGAGGAGGTGTAGAAGACTGAGCCGCAGCATTCCAACGCGCTAAAGGACAGCATGCGACACGCCAAAGTCTACGTGCGGCGCGCCTCGATGGCGCCGACTCGCCGCCCGGTGGCGTCGTAGCTGTAGCTATGCAGCCAGTGTGCTCGCCCCGCGCGCGTGACTGATGCTCGTCGGCAAGCCGCTGCGGTCGTAGGCATAGCGCGTAGTGACGGCGCTGGGTAGCGTGGTGGTCAGCACCCGCCCGTTGCCATCGTAGGCATGGGTCGTGACGCCACTGCTCCAGTCACTAATACTGGTGAGCTGGTTGGCTGCGTTGTAGGCATAGGTCGCGCTGCGTCCATCAGGATAGCTCAGGCGGGTGCGATTACCCACGCCGTCGTAGCGATAGCTCACGCTCCCGCCGAGCGACAGGGTGACGGTCAGCGGTCGGCTCGCCGCGTCGTAGGTGAAGGTCATCGTGCTGCACAGCAAGCTGTGTTAATTGTCTCCCTCCTTTTGATTATTCAGATAGTAAATACAGTGCTCAATTACTGACCATACGCACATTATCCCGGGGTAGATAGTTATTCCTATTAAGTCTCGGACCCTGTCGCCGGCGATTGATCGAATTAGCAATACAACCACCATCCCAATTACAGCGCCATATGGAATTAGTTTTTGCAATGTGATTTCAAACGAGCTTAAACTGCTTGAGTGCGTGCGCTTTTTCCAGGTGACCGCATCAAAATCTGCACTGCGCCCAAAGATAGCGAAAAGACCTGCGCAAAGCGCAATAAGAGTTATGATAAGAAAAAGTGCGGAAGGTGGCCACTGTACATACAAGTAAAATATCCATCCCCCTAACAAGAAGCAGGCAAATCCAAGGAAGAACAGTGTGTCACTCAGATTTGGTCTACGAGCAGACATCTCATGATCTAGCTGCATACTCTTCCTTACAGGCGAGAACGAGCCAATTCAGACCCATTCTCGCCTAATACTTACTGCTACCATCATTACTGTCCAGTACTATGGAAGCGACGTACGGTCGCGTACTTCATCTACGACAAGCTGTGCACCAGCACCAACTGCTGTCGTCCCGAGTAGGTTGGCGAGAGGTTTTGCTCCTCCTGCTGCCCATTTCGCAGCAAGACCTCCTCCAGCCATGCCAAGCGCAGCGCCATAGGCCCATTCGAGAGCTGCTTCTTGTGCCATCTCTCGAGGAGCCTTACACGTCTGCCAGTTAAACCACAAACTACTGCCAGCGCCAAGCGCACCACCCAAGATCCCACCTCCGAGAATAGCGCCAGATTGCACCCGCTGAGAGCGCATTTGAATAATCGCGCCACCTGCGGTAGGCTGTTCTTAGGGAACCGAGGCAATCCGCAGGCAGGAGGCGTTGATGGCAGCAGACGAAACGGCCCGCACCTACGCGAGTGATCTGACC
>Ga0335397_10001146_pt1 | contig 35888 bp, 36 predicted proteins | sample MAT04_FD_205740 | JGI IMG/M metagenome (GOLD analysis project Ga0335397, IMG submission 205740) | Freshwater microbial communities from Lake Fryxell liftoff mats and glacier meltwater in Antarctica - MAT-04 (spades assembly) (version 2) ... | reverse complement strand
TTTTTTACCAATTTGTGTGCTTTTCATCTCTACCATTAATAGATGCAAATTCAGCTAATTTGACATTTTTTTGATATTTCTTTGGAATTTAGGTAGAGTGTGCGGTGCAGTAGCCCGATCGCCCAAATTGATTCCCAGAACCCACAATGCGCTATAATCGGGGCTGGCGCGAGTGTTACGGCTGTCATCGAGGGTTGCAATGGCAGAAATCCGTTGACGAGTGCCCAAGTGTCGATCGTACTTTTTGGAAATATCAGAGCAATTGATGTCTACTCAAAACCCGACTACCCTGACTGTTGAAGCTGCACAGCAAATCCTCAAAGATTTTACTTGTCTGGATATGCAATCTGTAGCGTCGCCGCTGGAAAAACAGGCGCTGCGTGAAGCGATTTTGCTGGTAGCAAGTTTGTCGGATTACCAAATGCTGGGAGTTTGCGCTACTTCGACGGATGAGGGCTTTTCAGCTTTAGAAACTTATTTGAAAGCTTTGGGATATCAAGCTGTTTTAGATCGAAATGCTGGTTCGACCTTTACCGGTTCGGTTTATATTAAGTTCAATACTTTGAAGGGTTCCTATTATGTTGATGGTTATCCGGGAACTTACCGAGGTGTTTTGGTGTCGTGTCAATTTTACTCGGAAGATGGAGTTAGCGGGACTTACGGTCATTTACCTTTGGATTTGTTTGTTGATTAATTGGGCCTTGGGCATTGGGCATTGGGCCTTGGGCATTGGAGGTTGAAAATTTAAGATTGATGGTAAGAAAGTAGTAGGGTGCGCAGTGCGCACCTTACCGCTACAAATAGTGTTGCAAAGCCAGTTTTTGGATGAGTCCCGTACCCATTACCAATTACCAATCAACCTTTACCAACACTCACTTCTGGTTCCGCTTCCGGTGCAGTTTCGTCTGGCGATATTCCCAAAATATCGCTGTACAAATTGACATATTTTTTTGCAGAAATATCCCAGCCAAAATCTTCTCTCATGCCGCGCTGTTGCAGTTCTTTCCACTTATCTTTGTAGCGGAAACTTTCCCATGTTCGGATCATGCAGGTGAACAAGTCGAGGGGTTCGTAGCGATCGAAGCAGTAACCTGTACCGGTATTATTAATTGGGTCGTTGTGGGAAACGGTATCGACTAAACCGCCGGTGCGGCGCACCATTGGGACGCAGCCGTAGCGGAGGGCGAGCATTTGACTGATGCCGCAGGGCTCGAAACGGCTGGGCATCAGGAAGGTGTCGCAGCCTGCGTAAATGCGCCGGGAAAGTGCGTCGTTGTAGAGTAATTGGGTGGACATCCGACCGGGATAGCGGGCGGTCATTTGCCAGAGTTGGGTTTCGTAGTAGCGATCGCCCGTTCCGAGTACAATAAACTGAGCGTCGGTGTAGGCCATGAAGAGATCGAGCATTTGAATGATCAAATCCAATCCCTTCTGTTCTACCAGCCGCGTCACCATGCCCATTAAAAAGGCGCTTTTATTCACTTCCAAACCGACTTCTTCTTGCAGCGCAATTTTGTTAGCTGGGCGCTTTTCAAGCGTATCAACACTGAATTGTTGATGGAGGTACTTGTCAGTTGCTGGGTTGTAAGATTCTGTATCAATTCCGTTCAAAATCCCCGATACTTTGCCGCCGAGGTAAGACAGCAAACCTTCCAAAGTTTCCCCATAAGCTGGGGTTTTGATTTGCTCGGCGTAGGTGGGCGAAACTGTATTTACGCGATCGGCAAACTGTACTGCTGCAGCCATTGTATTGTGACCTTGCATATACCAGGGGCACCAAGTCATCTGTTCCAAACGCCAGCGCCACGGCCCTTGATAAGCTAAATTGTGAATAGTAAAAACCGTGCTGATATCGGGGTCAGGCTTCATCCAAACAGGTATCATCCCCGCGTGCCAGTCGTGACAGTGCATAATTTGTGGTTTCCAGTGATTCCAGGCAAATTCAGCAGCAGCATTGGCAAAGAAAGTGAACCTCCAATCTTCATCTACGCCGCCGTAAACGCGGCGCGGCAAGAAAGATGGATGTTGCAATAAGTATAAAGGTACATCGGTTCCCGCCAAAACACTTTCAAAGACGGAGAAGCTTTGGAACATGGCCGCCCCCTGGAAAACGGGTTTTTTGGGAACGTCCATTTTGTCGGAAACGAAGCCGTAGTAGGGCATGAAGATGCGGACATCGTGACCCATGCGCCGCAGAAATTTAGGCAAAGCGCCGACGACATCGCCCATGCCGCCTACTTTGGCGAGGGGTGCTGCTTCGGCGGATACAAATAAAATTCGCATTATTTTTGTGTGTTCCTTGGGATAGTTAGTCTAGATTAAGTTTAAAGGGCGATCGGCACAATATTAACGCGCCGTCCAAAAAACCAGTATAAATCTCTATTGTCGATGGTTAAGCAATTTTTTTAGTGCTTAGTTCAAGAATTTAGTAGAGGCTGTGAAGGAAATATCAAATTTCCTGTCTCAAATCTCTAGTCTCAAATCGACTTTAGAGGTAGGAAGTATGGAGTTTCTGGCAGATAAGATGCGTTTTGATAGTTCGGATACAAATACTGGGAATTGCTAAGTGCGATCGCACGTACTGACTGCGATCGCACCTACCGTACCTGACTAATCTATGTCGCTGGTGGCGATCGTGTAAATTATTGTTACAAAAACTGCCAATATGCGTAAAAATAGAAGGCTTTTTCCTAAATACCTATAGAAGCTGAAGTTTGGGGAGGAAAAAGCTATGGGGTTTGTGTCAAATGATGCTGCGGGCGATCGGGCTGACAAAGCAGGCGGCAGCAATAGTCAATCTCAGTCAAATCAGAAGGTGGAAACAGATATGTCATCAGGGCGAGAAAGTAGGGAGAATCCGATTAATCAGGTTTTTGATAAAATCGAGGACATTCTGTCTGAAACTTGGGAACAAACTGGGTTCGGAGAGGTGACTATTGAGAGTGAGAGGGAGAAGAAAAATTTGATTCGGGTAACTGTTAAGGGTTCGACTCATTATCGGTATTTGATTACGGATGAAGATGTTGAGGAGTGGAAGTCGAGAACGTAAAGTGCGATCGGGCTAGTCAGTCCAACGGAAACCTATTTGACGATTTTGTAGGGCAATCCCCCTGTGGTTGCCCCTACCTCTAAGAATGCTGGGCAAGTCATGGGAAAGTCATTTTTCGAGGCAATTGTTCTTTGACAAGAGCGATCGCCTGACAAATTCGATCTTATTCTTTTCTACCAGAATTGCCGCGAAGTTTGTCGAGAAACTCTGGATAATTTTCGATATCGTCTAATGATTTGAGGGGTGGAAGTGGCACTTTATTGGCGTTTTCAGCAGAAATTTTGTCAGCTAAGGCATAGAATGCCTCATCATCATCTCGATGAGCGAGGACATAGGTGCGTAACTCTTTTCTACTCATTTCTTGGAAGTTGGGTTTCATACAAATGTCGCCTCTCCGTTTGGTTTGATTTCAATTTCGATTTCTTCGCCAATTAAGATGAACACATTTCCTGTCCGCTCATCTACGCGGATTAAGTTAACACTTTGATACAATTTTGTTGCATTGCAACAAAGGACAAAGGTTTGCCAGATTTGCGCTGTTGTGGGAATAGCTTGCACTCCTGAAAATCACCAGTTTTCATTTTACACTTTTTCGGGATTTGCGGCAATGCCTGGATTGGGTGAGTCTACATAATTTGTCGGCGGGGTGGGGGCGGGTTTATATAATTTGTCGATTGGTGTCAAAGATTTAGGCGAAGGGAGCCCCTACAAGCCTGATGAAATATTCGGATAAATTTGTAGGGGCGGGTTCACCGATCGCTTCTGCCACCCACAGATAATCTTGATAAACCCGCCCCCACCCAACCATGAAACTCATTACAAAAAAGATCGGCGCAGGTATTGACAGGTTGAATTAAATGCTGTAGATTGTTTCCAATAGTCGGGAAGTACACCCGCAAGCATCTATCCTGTACGGCTGTAAGTGCCGACAGTTTCATATTTTCAAATAATTGAATATTCGTAACAGAAAACCTAGTTCGAGACGGATGTAAGTTTCGCAGGGCTGGGGAAGTGGTGATGACGCATTGTGTGTGCGATCGCCTCTTCTCCGGCTTTTTTGTTTTTTGGCAAACAATTAGTTTTTTGAGGAGATTGGATTATGAAATGGCTAACAGATGATGAGTTTTTCGGTGCTGAAGTGGGTACGGGTGTGAATTCGGTACAGGATGGCACTTTGAGCATGACAAGTGCGATCGCGCAGAATTCCCTCAGCAGTTTTGCGACAACTCCAGATTTTCTGGCTAAGATGCAGGAAGCATTCGGCAATAGCTTTGATGTTGAGAAAGCTGTCAAGTTAGCTTCAGCTTGGGCACAGGGAGATTTTAGCGAATTTCCAGAGATTGAAATTCGTTCCGAAGCTGAGATTAATGGTGCTTTGGGTGCGTTTGCAGGTACGACAGGGAAGATTTATCTGTCGCGGTAATTCCTTGCCAAAAATGCGGGGAATGTTAAGGCTGTAGCGGATGTTTTGGTGGAAGAGTTTGGGCATTTTGTTGATTGGCAGATTAATAGTGTTGATGCGATCGGGGATGAGGGAGAGATTTTTGCTGATGTTGTGCAAGGGAAGGCGTTGAGTCAGGGGGAATTGGCGGGGTTGAAGGGTGAGGATGATTCGGCGGTGGTTGTTTTGGATGAGGAAGTGAGGGCGATCGAGCAGGCTAATAATAGAATTCAATCAGACTCACTTAATTTTTTTGCTAAGGATGTTAATATTGGTCAAAATTCGACCTTTCAAGATGAGCTGAGATATACGGACTTTAATATTAAACCGGAAGTTTCCAGTACCCGTCCAACTCTATTGGGTATACAACTTCCACCATTTGATAACTCGGTAATCAAGTTTAATTATGACGCTAAATCAACATTAGGAATAGTTCCTTTTTTACAACTACGCCAGCTAGGTAAAACATCGCTTGATTATGGCATCAATTTAGATACAGCTTTACCCGGTCAAGTTGAACTAAATCAACCATTCTCAATTGATACAGCAAATTTTCGCACAGGAGAATTATCCGCTAAGGGATCGGGATTCAGTTTATCAAGAGCTGGCGTTGATTTAGAGTATGAGCTTGGGCCAATTAGTCTTACAGACTTTTCCATTAACAAAGAAGTAACCGATCTCTTTAAGCTCGATCCTGTCCAAAACTCTACTCTGATAGATAGCTATAAGTTCGACCAAATTAAAACTACTCTAAAAGAAATAATAATTCCACCAGCAGAAGTTGGTGGTTTCAGTACCAAAACTGAGATACCTCTTGGAGATTTTTTAAAATTAAACTTAGTACCTCCAGAGATTAAAGAATTTCAATCGCAACCAAATTTTAGTGGAAGCTTTAGAACTTTACCTAACCTTGAAGCTACGGGTAAAACAACAGAGTTTGTTAGTTTATCTGGAGATATAGACAAATTTGCAGTTCAATCTGCACTAACTAGAGTACCAGCATTACTTCCAATATTATTAGGCAAGGTTTTTTTAGAGGATTTTGTAACACGAAAAACTCCTTTTTTGAAATTTGAATTTTCAGGCTTGGGATTTAAATTAAGGGTCCCTAAAGATGAAAAATTCAGAAATTTTGTTGATGTTGGTTTTGACATTTTGGCTCTTACAGCTAATTTAAAATTAGGTTTCAAACAAGACATAGCATTTAAACCAAATGTAAAAGTCACCATGTCAGTAGAGGGAGATCCAGCACAAACTAAAACAGGGGATATAGGAGATAAATTTGAATTCCAAGCTCCTTCTACAGGATGTGGAGTTATGAAGGTAAAGGCAAAGTATGAAATTAGTGGTGACGTAACGACTGACATTAACTTAGTATACGATGGTCAGGGTCTCTTGAAAGCCGAAGGCCCTAAAGCTAAATTTGGTTTAAATTTAGGAAAAAAAATAGTATTTCCTATAAAGGAATTTCCTCTTTTAAAAAAACCAATACTTGAATTTCCAGGAGAAAATGCTACTTTGAATTTAAAAAAAATTGTGGGAAGTAAAGACTCTGATGCTTTTTTTAAAGTCGATCCCCTAGACATTCAACAAGTTAGTGGAGAAGAAGATGTTACTAAAAATTTGATAATAGAGACAGAATACGAAATTCCATATAATTTGCCTATTTCAGTTTCTGATGCCAGTATGAAAGAAGGTGATAGCGGCACTAAAGACATGGTATTCCCAGTAACACTACGCGATGTACCAAAAGAGACAGTAACGCTATCCTATAGCTCACCTAAAGGTAATGGCTCAGTCACAATTGCAGCAGGTCAAACCAGTGGTGAAATTAAAATTCCCGTAACTGGAGATACAACACCAGAGGACAATGAAACTTTTACTGTAACTGTAAAAGATCCATCTGGTAAACTCTTTGCTGACTGTAAAGACACAGACTCCTCTGAAGCAACAGGCACTATCATCGACAACGACCAAAAACCCGAACAGCCCAAAAATGGAGGCAAAACCTACAACGACCCTCGAATCGTCACCATCGACAAACAATATCACGACTTCCAAGCAGCCGGAGAATTCACCTTAATTGAATCAACAACGGGCGACCTAAAAATCCAAGTCCGACAACAACCCATTGGCAACAACCCCCGCAGTAACGTCTCCGATAACACCGCTGTAGCGACAGTTTTAGGTGGAAAACACATCGGAATTTACCAAGGCCAAGGACTTTTAATCGATGGCCAACCAACCCAAATTGCCAACGATGATGCACTTGCCATTGGAGACGGCCGGATCTATCGTGAAGGCAGCACATATACTATTGTTTATCCCACTGGCGATCAATTAGTTGCAAGTGTAGGAAGTCGCGTCAATGTCAACGTTTACTTAACCGATGAACGCGAAGGTAACGTCAAAGGACTACTCGGCAACTTCAACAAAAACCCCAAAGATGACCTAGCAAAACCCGACGGAACAGTAATACCTGAACCAGTTTCCCAACAGCAACTTTACGGCGAATATGCTGATAGCTGGCGAGTCAATCAAGCTGAATCCTTATTCGACTACAAATCAGGCGAAGATACCAACACCTTTACCCTGCAAAATTACCCCCGCCAGAAAGTTAAAATCTCTGACTTAAACCCCGCCGATGTTCAAAAAGCCGAACAACTAATAGGCGATCGCATCAAAAATCCCACCACCCGCGAAGCTGCTATCATCGACCTCGTACTCACTAAGTTCGATCCAGACATACTTGAGGCAGCAATCAACGCACCAGATCCAGATAGCGTACTTGCGATCGCCTCCCCATTCACCGCCAACAGCGACTTTACCACCACCACCGTCAACACCGCAACAAAAATCGATGTCTTAGCCAACGACACCACCGAAAAAGACCCCCTCTCCATCAAAGAATTTAATGCAAAATCAGTCGCAGGCGGCATCATCACCCTCGACGACAACAAAACCCCCAACGATAAAACCGATGACCAACTCACCTACACCCCGCCGCCAAACTTCACAGGAAATGACAAATTTAACTACCTCCTAACAGACGGCAAACAAATACAAGCCGCCACCGTTACCGTCAACATTAATAACCTCAAACTCGCTAACCTCAACGGCGAAAATGGCTTCACCCTCAACGGCACAGAAGCAGGTAACTTCTCAGGAGTTGCTGTCAGCAAAACTGGCGATATTAACGGCGATAAAATAGATGATATTGCCATAGGAGCCTTTGGTGCCGACCCCAATAACATCAACGCCGCAGGCAAAAGTCAAGTCATCTTTGGCACTCAAAAATTCCCCGCCACCATCGACCTTTCTAAACTCAACGGTCAAAATGGTTTCACCCTCAATGGCACCGATGCCGAAGGTTTCAGCGGTGGCAATGTCAGCAGTGCCGGCGATATCAACGGCGACGGCATCAAAGACTTTATTATTGGTGCCTTCGGTGCAACAGTTAACGGACAAAATAATGCAGGCAAAGCTTACATTGTTTTTGGCAGTAACAAAGGATTTCCTGCTAACTTCAACCTGTCAACTTTAAACGGCAATAACGGCTTTGCCATTGCAGGTACAAATGCCTTTGACTATGCCGGCCTCTATTCTACCGGAATTGGCGATATTAACGGCGATAACATTGACGATTTACTCGTCAGCGCACCGGGCCCCCTCGGTGGCACTCCCGGCAAAAGTTACGTTATTTATGGCCGTTCAACTGGTTTCTCTCCCAGCTTAAATCTAGCAGCAATTAACGGCAATACCGGCTTTGTAATTAACGGCATCGACGGCAATTCTAGCGGCACTGCCAGCAGCGGCGACATCAACGGCGACGGCATCCCAGACCTCGTAATCGGTGCAGATGGCGGCACTACCAGCGGCGGCGTAAATGCAGGCAAAACCTACGTTATCTTCGGTCAAAAAGGAGGATTTTCTGGCAGCGTCAACGTCCCAGAATTAAATGGTACAACAGGATTTGTCATCGCCGGCTTAAGTCCCGAAGAGCGTTTTGGTATTGCTCTCAGCGCCACAGGAGATATCAACGGCGACGGCAATAAAGACCTGGTAATTGGTGCTCCCGGCGCTACTGTTGGCGACCAAATTAATGCCGGAAAAACATATATTGTTTTTGGCAGCAAACAGGGATTTCCTGTCATCGTTAACCCCGCCGATCTCAATGGTAAAAATGGTTTTACAGTCTCCGGTTTCGATCCCGAAGGTGCATCAGGAGGTGCTGTCAGCTATGCCGGAGACATTAATAAAGATGGCTTTGACGATTTAGCGATCGGTGCATCAGGCGCTAATTTTGAAGGTAAAAATAATGCCGGAAAAACCTACGTTATCTTTGGTAAAAAGGAATTCCCAGCCAATCTTAGTCTTGCAGGAATTAATGGCAAAAATGGCTTAATCCTCAATGCAACAGAAGAAAATGGATTATCTGGTACTGCTGTCAGCGGTGGCGGCGATATTAACGGCGACGGCATTGATGATATAATAGTTGGCGCACCTGGCAGTTTATTTAACGATTCTCCCGGCAAAACTTATGCCATTTTTGGTAGCCGAGGTTTCGGTTTGGCTAACCCAAATAATGGCTTGCAAGGCACTGTGCAAGATGACATTCTCAACGGCACAAATGCCGATGATACAATTTCCGGCCGCCAAGGAAATGATAAAATCTTTGGCAATCAAGGTCAAGATGTGTTATCAGGAAATCTCAACGATGACTACTTAGATGGTGAAAAAGGGCAAGATATTCTGATCGGTGGAGATGGCAATGATAGCCTAGTTGGTGGACTTGGCAATGATGCGATTAAAGGCGATAGTGGTAACGATATCCTCACCGGAGTTGACATCAATGCCATTAACCCTGGAATTGAGGAAATTGACACCTTAACTGGCGGAAGTGGTAGCGATATTTTCGTCTTGGGAGATGTCAATAACACTTACTACGATAATCTCGATAGCGACTACGCGCTGATTACTGACTTTAATGCCAGTGAAGATAGTATCCAATTGCACGGTAAAGCCGATGATTATCTGTTAGTTCCTTTCTCGCAAGCTAACCAAACTGGTACGGCGATTTACCACAAGGCGGCTCAAAATGAATTAATTAGTATTCTCCAAGGAGGTGCAAATTTGAGCTTGAGTGGTAGCTATTTCAACTTTGTAGGGGCGGGTTAACCGATCGATTCTGCCACCTACAGATAATCTTGATAAACCCGCCCCCACCCCACTAATAACTTCAATTGACTATCCCCACTTAACGTTTAAATTCAATGAATTCTTGATTTCTGAGTTGGGTGGGGGCGGGTTTAGATAATTTATTGATGGGTGTCAAATATCTAGGCGAACCCGCCCCTACAGGTATATTTAGTGCGATCGCCCTTCCCTTCTTATTTATAAACATCTCCACGCGGCCCAATCTTAGTGACAAAATAAACTTTATTCTCATTATAAATTATAAAAATCACCCGATAATCTCCCACTCTCAAGCGCCAGTCATTCCGACCTTTTAGGGGTTTAATATCAACTAAGGCGCGATCGGCTAATAGTAACTTTAAAGCCCGGATTATCCTTTCTTGATTTTCAGTAGAAAGACGCTTCAAGTACCTTTCTGCTGGATTAGAAATTGTTAAATTCCAATCAGTCAAGTTCCCTCCCAAATAATTCTAACTCTACTTGTTTTAATGACTTACCTAGATCCCGCCCAGCCAAATAATCAGCTAAAGCCGCTTCACTTTCAGCTATTTCGTCAGCCGGGATGACTTCATCAGTCCCCTCAACTTCCACCCCTTGACTAACTATTTTTTGTAAGTCTTTGAGTAACTGAAATTGGTCAATCATGCTTAAACTTTGCGCTTGCTTAAGAACCTCATTATAAGTTGGCATAGCTTTTTATCTTAGATAAAGGTTTCTATATTATATTATTAACTACGGATTTTTGTCAAGATTATCGCTTTTGTTGGGGGGAGGACGATCGCCCTTTATCCATCCGCGTCCAAAAGAAATCGGGTTTTTCAACCGGGGGCGATCGCTAATAAAAATTTTGCATTGGGGTATTGATCAATAGAAGAGAATGATGTAAAATATCATTTTAGGGCTTTTCAACCCTAAAAGTGCATCTGGGCTGTACGGCTGTGAGGGCTGACAGCATTAAAGTTTGAATCAACTGAATATAGGTGACATACAACCTAGTCCGAGACGGATGTGAGTTTCGCGGGGCTGGGGAAGTGGCAAAGGCGATCGGTGCGATCGCATTTGTCATTTCTCTGGCTTTTTGTTTTTTGGCAAACAATTAATTTTTGATACAGGTTAATAATCATGAGCAAATGGCAATCAATGACTGCTTTGACAGCAGGGGCGATCGCGATCGGCGCAGTCGCCACCTTCCAGCAACCCAACTACGCTCAAAGCAGTAAATTCTTTTGTGGCGTAAGTAGCGACGGTGTACCAACCACATTTGCTAATACCCCGCGAGGAACAATTCAAGTTGTGAAGTGGACTTCCGAGTGGTTCACCGGTGCAGGGTACACCCCAGAGCGCCGGTGCCAAGAAGTATCGAGTCGCTTCCAAAGTCTCTACAGCAACGGTCAACTGAACTTCATCACCGCTGGATATCTTAACGGTCAGCCAGCCATTTGTGCAGGAAATGGCAACCCTCCTTGCACTTCGGAAAAATTGCTATTTACTCTTAAACCGGGTACTAATGCAGCCGCTCGAATCCAGCAGTTATTTAACATCCAGAGTGGTGCTTCTGGTGCTCCCCTTTACGAAAGCACTCGCGATCGCAGTTCATCTAGTAGTTCTGCTACCGTCGATTTGAATCAGTTTCTCCAACAAGCACCTGTTGTTCAAGCCTCTGGTTCTGCTCCTAATTCTGCTCCCAATTCTCAACCAGCTAATGTTCCCGCTCCCCGCCAGCCTAATGTTCAGCCCAGCAACGGTGGCGGCGGCAATGCTTGGTAAAAATCACTGAGGACGTGCAGCATGAAGCGATCGAGCCTGCGGTTTAAACTCCGTTTTGGCTATTTATTAATTTCCTGTATTGGCTGTTGGTATATGCAACAGCCAGTACAGTCCTTACCTGTCAGCGGAACGCGAGTGCTTGAGGTCAATGGGAGGATAGAAAGCGGTCAAAAGCTGACAGTAGTCCAACTCAAAAATGAGGCGCGGGCGATCGCAGTGAAGGTGCTATCTGGATACGGTGGAGGTTCAGGAATCTTGATTAAAAAGCAAGGTCAGACTTACACAATCCTGACTAACCAACACGTTTTAGCCGCTGGCGAAAGCCACCGCATTCAAACTCCAGACGGGAAAATATATCCGGGTGAATTGCTCAAAAATCAGTCTTTTGATGGCAACGATCTCGTTTTATTGCAATTCAGAAGTGCGAGCGAATATGCAGTAGCGCGGTTAGCTTCATCGCCCGTCGCCGTAGGAGATGAAGTCTTTGCCGCCGGGTTTCCTGGTCAAGATGCTGCTGAGAAAAGGGCCTTTGAATTTTTGTTAGGTAAAGTTTCCTTTTTCTGTCCGAAAGCATTAGCTGGAGGGTATCAGATTGGCTATAGCAATCCTGTTAAAAAGGGAATGAGCGGCGGGCCTTTGCTGAATAGCAGGGGTGAAGTTGTGGGAATCAATGGAATGCACGCCTATCCTGTGTGGGGCGATCCTTATGTATTTAAGGATGGTTCTAAGCCGAATTTGCCAAGGGATTTAATGCTCCAATCTAGTTGGGCAATTCCGATTGAGACGTTTGTGCTACTAGGCAATAAATCGACAGGTAATGTTCGGATTTATTCTCCGACTTTGAGCAGCGATAGGGAAACCCTGGGCGATCGCAGGGAGGGCAAACATAGGGGAATTGCCCCTACTTCCTCACCGCGAATTCCTCCGGGATGGTTGTGGTAAAAGTTTGGGATTCTGGTAGGGGCGGTGGTTGGTGCGGCCCCGCCCCAAACTTACGCGGGCAACCACAGGGGGATTGCCCCTACAAGGGAATTAAACAGTTTCGATCCAATTAACTCCGAGGTAAAAACATGAAGTATTACGAGGGATTATCGGCTATCTTGGCTGGTACGGCGATCGCCACAGCCATCGTCATCACATTGCCACCATCAGCAATGGCATTAACAGGCGAAGAAATCAATGACATTTCCCGCGAAATCACCGTTTTGATCGTTGATTCTAAAGAAAAAGACGCTCATGGTTCTGGAGTGATTATTGCTAAAGATGGGAAAAATTACTCTGTCCTCACAGCCCATCACGTCGTTGATGTTGAGAGTGAATATAAGCTCATAACTGCTGATAAGAAATCCCACCAGATTGATTACCAGAAAATCAAAGTTTTGCCGGGAGTCGATTTAGCCGTTGTACAGTTCACTTCTGACGAAGATTATAAAGTAGCTAAATTGGCTAATTCTGACTTGGCAAAAGAAGGGGGACAAGTATTTGTTTCTGGGTGGCCTGCGCCTGGAACTGCAATTCAGGAACGAATTCGCCAGTTCGTTCCTGGCGCAATTACATCGCGTTTGGAGACACCTGTAGCAAATGGTTATTCCTTGGTTTATAGCAATATCACTCGCGTTGGGATGAGCGGCGGCCCTGTATTAGATGCAGCAGGTCGTGTGATTGCTATTCACGGTTTAGGAGAAACAGAAGATAAACTGTTGCTAGAAAAGCAATTAGCAAAGATAGGAATTTCCAAGGAATCAGCAGGACAAGTCACAAGTTTGTTCAAGCCGGGTTTTAATTTGGGAATTCCAATTAATACCTTTTTGACTGGGGCTTCCCAGGCGGGATTATATCTGAGTTTGCAGGTGGAAAATACCCCTGCTAATCAGCTAAGTGCTGCTTATATGCCGTCGGAAAAACCTGATAAAAGAGACACTATTGATAACATCAGTAATGTCTTAAATACGGTCGATCGGGTGAGAGGTCTTGGTTGCAGATTTGGTGTCTGTTTCTAAGTTTTTCTAATCTTTGAGTGGGTTTAATAGGGCGATTATTCTACTAGGTTTTGTTTGGAAAATGTTGATTTAGTGAGAAAAATAGAGGTTAAATATGGCTCGTTTAGATGGAACAATACAAGACGATCGACTCATTTGGGAGCAGTCTGAATCAGTAACAATGACCGGCTTTGCCGGGAATGACACGCTATGGGGCGATGCAGGAGATGACTTGCTTAATGGTGGTGCTGGAAGTGATGTTTTATTGGGAGATCTTGGTGATGATGTAATCAATGGCGGTCGGGATACGGACTACATTGACGGCGGATTTGGCGCAGATCAACTATTTGGTGGCAAAGGAGATGATTATTTAGTTGGTGGTGGTGACACAGATACGCTGGTAGGCGGTGGCGGCAGTGATACCTTTGGTTTCACCGGCGAGGGGGTAGCTATTATCCGCGACTTTGATGCTGCTTCTGATTTCCTCGAACTGTTCGATGACCTGATAGGTTCTCGCGTCTTAGTTGCTCGTAATGACAGTAATAGTGTCGGATTTTTTGTCAGCAGTAATGGCGGTTCTTCTTTTGATACAACTTTGGCAGTTTTGACTAATTTTACTGGCGATGTTGGGAGTGTGGGAGCGAAAGTTATCGGCGGGAATGTGACCACAAGTGCGAGTCCAAGTCCGGGCCCTAGTCCAAGTCCGGGCCCTAGTCCATCGCAAAATTCCGACGCAGATACATTTGATGCTGAGTTGTTACAACTCACAAATGCGGAACGCAGCAAAGCTGGTTTATCGTCACTGCGATTTTCTAATCAGTTAGATCAAGCGGCTGATTTACACGCAGATGATATGGCAAGAAATCACTTTAGCTCTCACACTGGATCGGACGGTTCCAATATAGGAAATCGGATTGATCGTGTCGGTTATCGGAGTAGTTTGGGAGGGGAAAATATCTATAACGAATCCCCCAACCGTAGCGCGGCTAATGCTGTGGGATGGTGGATGAACAGTCCTGGTCATCGGTCTAATATTCTGAACCCCAACTTTACAGAGATAGGTTTTGGTTACTCTTTGGATGGAAACTTACACCGTTTCGTGCAAGTTTTCGGCACTCCCAGTTCTTAAGCGCAATGAGAAATGGCATCGATCGCAATAAATGCGATCGCTCTCCTTTCCCCACTCCCAGGCCCAATTAGTAGGGTGCGTCAGTAGCAGAACCGTGATTCTATCGTTCAACACTATGGTCTGACGCACCTACAACTTGTTTAAATGTGACTAACTTTAGCCAAGAGCGATCGCCCTTATTCAAACCTTGTCAAAAAAAAGATATATGGTAAAATAGAAGCATCATTCCCACTCACTCATCTCGACATAAAAATGTATGAAAATAGAAGACTATCCACTTGCTAAAGAATTGCTCTTCGATGCCGAAGGTAACATTAGTCAAGTCATACTCAATTACACTGACTATCAATATCTTCTCGAAGCGATCGAAGAGCGAGGACTTCTGCTCGCTATGCGCGAAGTAAAACATGAAAAGCCGTTAACTTTACAGGAGGTACTGATAAAAATGGAAAAAGAATGAAAAGAGAGTGCCTTTCCCCAAAAACAGGAGATCGCTCATCTTACACATTGTAAAAATGATACAATAGACTGATATTATCCTAAAATCAAAGTCAATCCACCATGTCAAACTTGTCAATTGAAGAAAGAGTTGCTACGCTCGAAGCTGAAATCGTAAAGATCAAAGAGAAGGTAGAAAGTCCAGTAGTTCCGCTAACGCCTTGGTGGGAAAAAATTGCAGGTACTTTCGCGGAAGATTCGGTTTACAATGAAGCCATGAAATTGGGTCATAAATATCGGCGATCGCGCTTGTCGTCGAGGACTCCGAAAACACAAGGGTAATCATGTACATTCTTGATTACGTGCTGAAGATTGGACAGTTTAAATTCAATTAGCCATTCTATTGTGAGGTAAACCATGACTAAGCCAAAATTTTTCATAAGCGCGATCGCACTCCCGATCGCAATAACAGCCGGAGCCTTATTACAGCAAAGTCTATCAATAACAACTCTTGCCCAAAACATTGAAGATTTCCCCAATAATGCAGTACCAGTTTCACCGGATAATGACATTTTCAACAATCCCAATGCCCCAAATCCCAATGGCGGTAATCCCGTAAATCCAGACGGTGGCAATGCCGTAAATCCAAATAATATTGCCATTACTAGGGGTTCGGGCAGAATTACAAACAGTCAATATCCGGCTGTTGTCCCCGTAGGAACCAGCGTTAGTCAAGTCAGCGGTGCTTACAATCCTTCTACTGGTAAAATCCTGCTAGAAATTGAAGGCAGACAAGCAGAAATATCTCTCAATGCACCCTTAACAGATGGCACTCCGATTCCCTTTACAGTTAGCCGAATTGTACCGGGAGATTTGAGAGATCCAAGTTGGAGAAAAACTTATGACGGCAAATTTCCTCGGCTAGTAAAAGACGCTTTGATTAAAGACGGTATTGAAACTCAAGGAACTTTAATCAAGCAAGGAAATCAAATTCAGGGAAAATTTGCTAGTCAAGCTAGATGGCGACTTACCGGGGATTAACTGAAATTAAAAGTTATTCAATTGCAATTGGAAAACCGGGATGGGAAACACCGATGGGAACTTTTCATATCACTCAAAAAGTGCAGAATCCAGCTTGGAGAAATCCCATAACTGATGATGTGATTATTCCCGGCGATCCCGAAAATCCACTGGGGAATTATTGGATTGGATTTTGGACTCAGGGTTGGATTTGGTTCGGTTTTCATGGGACAAATGAGCCTGAATCTGTAGGAAAAGCCGTTACTCATGGTTGTTTACGGATGCACAGTGAGGATATTGAGGAATTATTTTCTCAGGTGAAGGTGGGGACTTTAGTTACAGTTGTTCAGTAGTTATTTTGTTTTTTTCTTGAGGTAAATTATGAGTCAGATTAAGTTTTGGCAAATCGCCACCACTAGCTTTTTCGCACTAACAGCCGCAACATTATTGCAACAAAGTTTATCTGTAACTACTATCGCCCAATTATCCTTAACAGGTCACTGGTTAGAGTCAGGAGAGGGACGTGGCAAACAAAGAATGGAGGTAATTCAAAATGGCAATGTATTAAATCTTCTTTTATCTTATCCTACGGGGGACTATACGCAGCAAGCTACCCTGTCAGGAAATCAATTTCAGTTTGAATGCAAGTTTGATAATCCCGGTAGTAGCACTGACTTCCACTACTCATACATAGGAACCTTTAGCACAGATGGAAATATAATTGATTTGACAGAGCAAGATAAGACAGGTCGAAATTCTAATAGAAATATGAGGTTGCAGCGAACAGCAGGGGTTCAAGTAGAACCATCGGGAAGTCAACCCTGTTCTTCTGAATCAGTCCCGAATAATCGCTCTCCTGCTAATCCTAATCCTCCAAATAATGTTCCATCGGGGTCTAACTGGTAAGTTCAATTGTAAGTTGCACAAACCAATTTGAAAGTAATTGAGGTAAATTATGCGTAGGATTAAAATTATTGCTTGGGGAATCGCTAGTTTTGTTGTAGTTGCCATTACGCAGCCTGTCCCTAGTAATGGACAAACACAAACTTATTCAAATCTTCAAGCACAAGCCGGTCAGTCTTTAGTGGGGCAATGGGTATTTGAAACACCTGAAGGAAGGAGAGCTTCTAGTTGTGGCAATATTCCGCCTGTAACCGAGGCAGTTCTTATCAAAAATACAAACAACCAGCTAACGATTGAGTCGGTGAGAAAAGGTTCCGGTTCTTATGCGCCGATGTTGACAGGTGATATTAACTTATCTGGAAATCAATTTAGCTATCGTTCTGATGCTGGTTCATTTACTGGAACGGTTAGCACAGATGGTAATGAAATTATTGGCACAGCGGGAATAGGCGGTAGACCTCCTGAATGTGGTATATCCATACCTTTCAGAATCAGACGGTCTACAGGAGCAGTACAACCCGCTCCTAATCCTAATCCTCCAAATAACGTTCCATCGGGTTCTAACTGGTAAGTTCAATTGTAAGTTGCACAAACCAATTTGAAAGTAATTGAGGTAAATTATGCGTCGGATTCAAATTTGGACAATTCTTCCATTCACTTTAACAGCTATTTTCTCGATTTGCCCTTACGCATTAGCTGAACCATTTCCTAGAACACCTGTTATACTTTCTCAGGCACAATACAATTTAAGCGGTGAATGGGAACTAGAAGCAGGCTGGTTTACTGCTGATGCCGTATGCCTGATTGGTTCTAATAAAGTTGAAAAATCCACCGTTAACATCACACAGAATGGCAATCAATTTACAGCCAATGGTACTGGTTCTATTTTCAGATTTTTTAGGACTTTAGCTCTAGGGTTGGGGAGCGTGATGGTATCGGAAAATAAATTTCAGGCTGAAGACCAAAAGTTCCGTCTGCAATGGCTCGGCATTATTAGCAACAATGGTAATGAAATTACTGGAAGCATAACTTGTGATAAAAAAGTTAGTTTGCCTTTCAGAATGCGCCGTTTGACTGCAAATAACCCACAGAATGCTAATCCTCCAAACAACGTTCCATCGGGGTCTAACTGGTAAGTATCAGTAGGGACACGGCAATGCCGTGTCCCTACCTATTGAATTAGCTTGCACAAACAAATTTGAAAGTAATTGAGGTAAATTATGCGTTGGATTCGATTTATTACTTGGGGAATTGCTAGTTTTATTGTAGTTGCAATTACACAGCCTGTCCCTGGTAATGGACAAACACCCCGGTCTTCTCAAAACTCAGATTCTAATATTATCTACCTTGATCCCTTTCTCTCAAAAGTTGATACATCTGATAACCAAAAGGCGACTTTAAACTCAAATAACCTTAGCCAAGCTGGACAAGTCAATCTTAGCGGTGAGTGGATATATGAAATGCGGGGGATAAATTTTACAGGTGATTGCACCAGAGTTACCAGTGATTCCGGTACAAATTTTAAAGTTGATTTTAACATAATTCAAAATGGTGGAAATCTTATTTTTTCAGGAGAATGGGCACAGAATAATGGCTTTTCACAAGGAGGGATTTCAAACAATCAGTTGACAACACAATCTATAAGTTATCCTAATTTGAGGCTTGAGGGAACTATTAGCAGTGACGGTAATAAAATTACAGGAACTTTGTTTTGCGCTAAAAATGTTCCTTTCACTTTAACGCGAAAAAATACTCAACCGCCACAACCCGTCGCTCCCAAAACCATCGAACAAAAACGAGCCTTCCGCAAATCTGACCAACAAGTAGCAGCAGAATTAGCCGCACTGCGAGAACGGGGAAAACGGGAAGGTTGGACATTTGAAGTGGGAGATAGCCAAGCCTTCAGAATATTGCTCGAACTGATCGCCGGAACACGCATTCCAGACAACTTTAGACCTAATGTAATTAACATTGTTGACATCTTAACCCGTCTCATTCAAGACGCATCCCGCAATAATCCTACCCCCGCACCACCTCGACTTATTCCCAATCCCAATCAATTATCTAGTCATTTTGATGCCCGTGAATGGGGTGTTGTTCCTGCAATTAGAACTCAAGGAACTTGTGGTAGCTGTTCGGCTTTTGCAGCAGTCAGCGCTCAAGAAATTGCCTATAGTTCCCTCTATCAACAGCCTAGCGGGAGCCTTAACCTTAGCGAACAACAACTTCTTTCTTGTAATCGTAATAACTTTAGTTGCGGTGGCGGATTTATTACAGAAAAAGATTCAGACTATCGCTATGAATCAGGCTTAGTCGGAGAACAGGCTTATCCCTATGAAAATCGAGAATCAACCTGTAGAAACTTCAGCCGACCGGGATCTGGCAATATTTTTGATATCAAGTCTTTTGATTTCCTTCCAACTGGAAATGACGATCCAGGTTCTCCAGCAAATATCGCCACAATCAAGCAAGGTATCTATGCCTTTGGAAGCGTTTGGGCTGGTGTTCATGCAGATGAAGCATTCCAAGCTTACAAAGGTACAGGAGTTTTCAATGCTTGCAGTAACAGCAAACCTAATCATGCCATTAATATTATTGGTTGGGATGATGCAGGTGGCTACTGGATTGTTCGCAATTCTTGGGATAGGGATTGGGGAGAAAATGGTTACATGAAAATTAAATATGGTTGCAACCATATTGGTATTAGTGCGGCTGTTCCCAAATTGCCAGTATTGGCAGATTGTAATGGCGGTAATTGTCAACCAAAAAATTCTAGTAATCCTCCTTGGTTGGGAGGAAATGCACCAATTCCAGTGCCACCAACTCCTGTTCAACCAACTCCTGTGCCACCAAATTCTACGCCGCCAACACCTGTGCCACCTGCTTCTAATCCTAATCAGCCAAACACTCCACCGGGATATAACTGGTAAGTATCAGTAGGGACACGGCAAGGCCTAAGTCCCTACCTATTCTTTGACTTTTGAGGTAATTTATGCACCGTCTATTGCGATTTATTTTCTGTGCGATACTCATTAATAAAATCTGTAGGGCGGGTTCACCGACGAATTTCGCCACCCACCAATAATCTTAATAAACCCGCCCCCACCCAACCGATAACCCCGAACAACCATCCCCACCTTACCGTTAAATTCAATTAATTGTTAATTTTTGGGTGGGGTGGGGGCGGGTTTACATAATTTGTCGATGGGTAGCAAATATCTAGGCGAACCCGCCCCTACAGGTCTGGTAAAATTTTGGATAAAATTGATGGTAAAATATTACATAAAATCTGTAGGGGCGGGTTCGCCATGAATTTCGCCGCCCACCAATAATCTTAAAAACCCGCCCCCACCCAACCAATAACCCCGAATAACCATCCCCACGCCACCGTTAAATTCAATTAATTGTTAATTTTTGAGTGGGGTGGGGGCGGGTTTACATAATTTGTCGATGGGTGTCAAATATTTGGGTGAACCCGCCCCTACAGGCCATAAAATTATGATGTTGTATTGTTTACAAAAAACATGAAATACAATCCTAATATCCATCATCGCCGTTCTATTCGTCTACCAGGATATGACTATAGCCAACCCGGTGCATATTTTGTGACAATTTGTATTTGGCAACGTGAATGTTTATTAGGTGAGATTCAAGACGGGAATATCCTATTAAGCCGCTACGGTGAAGTCGTTAATTTTAATTGGTTTAATCTCACAAGGGTATATCCTCATATTGAATTAGATTCTTTTGTGATTATGCCGAATCATATTCATGGGATTATTATCATAAAAAATCAGAATCAACGTCATGGCTTATCGGAAATTGTGAGAGGGTTTAAAACATTTTCTGCCCGTCGTATCAATCAACTACGTTCTGTTTCAGCAATCCCTTTATGGCAAAGGGGTTATTATGAACATATTATTCGGAATGAGACGACATTCTCTAAAATTCAGGAGTATATTATAAATAATTCGTCTAAGTGGGAAATGGATGAAATGCACCCATCACAAAAATTTTACAATTCCAAGAGAATCAATATTAAATTAGATCATAAAAATGTATTGCCGATGAATTTATTGTTATAATAACCCCAATCTGTAGGGGCGGGTTCACCGACGAATTTCGCCACCCACCAATAATCTTAATAAACCCGCCCCTCCCAACCGATAACCCCGAACTCACCGTTAAATTTAATTGATTCTTAATTTCTGGGTGGGGTGGGGGCGGGTTTACATAATTTGTTGGTGGGTGTCAAATATTTGGGTGAACCCGCCCCTACAGGTCTGGTAAAATTTTGGATAAAATTGATGGTAAAATATTACATAAAATCTGTAGGGGCGGGTTCACCGATCGATTTCGCCACCCACAGATAATTTTTATAAACCCGCCCCCACCCAACCAATAACTCCGAACTACCATCCCCACCTCACCGTTAAATTCAATGAATTGTTAATTTCTGGGTGGGGTGGGGGCGGGTTTTTATCATTTGTCGTTTGGTGTCAAATATCTGGGCGAACCCGCCCCTACATGGATGGTAATTGGATAAAATCTATCGACAATTCCCGACTAATTCTGAGAATCTTCCTCAAAAGTTTCCTCAAATCCAGCTAAAAAGTCATCCAAAGCTTCAGAGGCGATCGCCAAATTAATACTATCAGCATCCTCCCATCCCCACACATTCACCCCAACCACTTGACCGGCCATATTAATCAATGGCCCGCCGGAATTTCCTGGATTAATCGCCGCATCAGTTTGCAATACCTTCACCTGAGCAACACCATCATCTTCTTCATCGTCGCCTTCCTCATACTCGTCAGGTTCGCGAATTGCACTAATAATACCTTGAGTTACAGTTGAAGCAAACTGCCCCAAAGGATTGCCCACAGCAATTACCCGATCGCCCACTTTCACATCAAAAGATAACTCTAAAGGAGGATGTTCTTGGGGAGATTCCACTTGTTCCCCTGTTTCCGGATCGAAGGTAAAATCGCTAATTAAGAGTAATGCTAAATCTTCTTCGGCATTACCAGTAAACACCACCTCCGCCAATCTCAACTTGCCGTCATTAGTTTCCACTAAAACCTGTTCGATTTCATCTTCTTCATAGAAGTAATCTTCATCGGCAATATCTTCGACAACGTGATAGTTAGTGACAATTATGTCCGGCGATACAAAAAAGCCGCTTCCCGAAGAAATTTCTTGTTCTGTATCCCAATCCATCACGTAAACTGAAACTATCGACGGCAAGATTTGTTCGACGACATCCGAAAAACTTCCTGCTTGAGTTTTGAACTCTTTCAATTGCTGCTGCAAAGCTTTTTGGTCTGCCTGCATTTTCCGATAAAGTTCCTGAACTTTTTTCACTTCCAGCTTTAATTGAGTTGCTCTAGCGCTCATATTTTTGCCTTTCCCTGAAATAGGTTGCTGATTTATTTTGGATGTTTGATTGTAGATTTTGGATTGGTATGTTGACAATAATCAGACTAAGACCCAAGAAACCCAGTTTTTCAGAAAAATCCTAGGCTTTACACCCTGGCATCCATCCATAAACCTGGTTTCTCAACAGCAGTCCTCAATTAGTCAGATATTTGTGAAATCATCCGCAATTTTCTCTAAAATTCCCATCAAACACCTACAAACATACTACTAATTTACTCGTTTTTGTCAAAGCGAACCGCCAGTTATTATTTTTAAATAAAAGGCGATATTTCGCGTTTAAAAGCATTGACAAATAAATGCTGACTTGGTTTAGGAACCGCGTTGAACTTCGACAAATATTTCCTCCAAAATCTCACTAGCTCCCTGTTCGCGCAGGCGGTGAGCGAGGTCAATTCCCAGCATTTCAGCAGTCTCGGCGGCACCGGAAACAGTATCTTTGACAAAGCGCTTGCCGTCGAGACTCGATACCATTCCGGTTAAGGTCAATTGACCATTTTCTATTTTGGTATTTACCCCAATTGGTACTTGACAACCGCCTTCTAATTCCCGCAAAAACGCGCGTTCGGCATAACATCTTTGGGCGGTTTCCGTATGTTCTAGAGCTTTGATCACTGCCATGATTTCTGTGTCCCCGGCGCGGCATTCGATGCCCAAAGCGCCTTGTCCGACGGCGTGAAGGGAGATTTCGGGAGAGATAATTTGGTGGATGCGATCGCCCATTCCCAATCTTTCCAATCCTGCAACTGCTAAAATAATCGCGTCGTAACCGCCATCATCTAATTTAGCGAGTCGAGTATTGAGATTGCCGCGAATATCTTTGAATTCAAAATGAGGGAAATGGTGCCGCAGTTGAGCCAGCCTGCGCAGAGAAGAAGTACCGATTACTGCATTTTCTGGGAGGGTGTCGAGTTGCTTGTCTTTATGCTTGGAGTGTACAACCAGCGCGTCAGCGGGATTTTCGCGTTCGGTGACGCATCCTAAGATTAAACCTTCGGGTAAATTGGTAGGCAAATCTTTGAGGGAATGAACGGCAAAGTCCGTTTCATTGTTGAGCATTCCCGTTTCTAATTCTTTGGTGAAAAGTCCTTTGTCGCCGATTTTAGCGAGGGCGACATCAAGAATTATGTCCCCTTGGGTGGACATGGTGTGGACTTCAAAAGTGTGTTCCGGGAAGTGTTTCTGTAGCTGTTCTTGCACCCAGTGGGTTTGCACGAGGGCGAGTTGGCTTTTGCGGGAACCGATGCGGACGGTTCGGGAGGGGGCAGATGTGGTTGGGGACATAAGATCGATCGCAGGATACCTTGAAATGAGCCAATATATTCACCTGATCTAGCGTACCGCAGGTGGTGACTTTAATTGCTGGTTGGGACAATTCGAGCATAAAACTGGGGCGATCGACCTGGAAAGCGAAAGGCAGCCGACGGTGTATGATTTGCCTAGAGTCGATCGGGCCCAAGCTGGTGCAAGCTGAAGAGTTTGCTCAGCATTAGCTCGAAAGAATTAGCTCCCAGTAGGGTGCGCAATGCGCACCGGCAAGCCCCCTGGCGGTGCGCAATGCGCACCGGCAAGCCCCCTGGCGGTGCGCATTGCGCACCCTACAATAACTTCGTAACCGCGCCCCATTAATTACATAAAGAATCTTGACGCTGGTTCGGCTCGTCATGTCATGCAGTAATGCAAGTGTAATTAATTCGGAACTACTACTTAAAATCCTAAAAATATGAAAAGTGCTCTTGACGTTGCTCGTTACTTTTTATGTCGTGTCGATCGAGAAGCAGGCGATACTATTTCTCCTCTAAAACTACAAAAACTGGTTTATTACGCACAAGCTTGGAGTTTAGTCTTTAGAGGCCAGCCGCTATTTTTTCAAGATATCGAAGCTTGGGTTTCGGGCCCCATTGTCCGCCATGTTTGGGATGAGTACAAAGCTTACAAGTATACCGATATTCCCGCTCCTGATAATTTTGAGGGAGAATTTGAAGAAGATGAGATTGAGGTACTCGAAGAAGTTTGGAATGCTTATGGAGAATTAAGTGCTAAACATTTGGCAGAATTGACACAATCTGAGACACCTTGGCTCAACGCCCGCCAGGGATTAGAACCTGCGGAAACATCAACTGAAATCATTTCCCACGAGGATATGAAATCCTGCTATGCACCTTTGGTGGAGGCGTAAGTGTAGCTTTGTTGACGAAAGGGCGATCCTCTTCTGCAAGCTTCGCTAACGAAATTTTAGCTCTCAGTTACAGCAATCAATAACTGAACTTCAATTCCTAAAGTCTCAGCACTGCGAGCAAGAGCCTCATCGCCAGTAACCAAAAGCAACTGATTAGAACTTGCTACTGCTAAATGTAGTGCATCTAAAGTACGCAACGGTAATTCAAAGCGACTAATCCAATCGCGAGCTAAGTTATAATGAATTGGCTCTAAGGGGATGCGAATATAAAAACCCCTGTCCAAGTCTGCCTGAAACTCTATTGCTATTTGTCTTGCATCCGACTGAGAAATCTCTCTCATGCGGACTCTGCGAGACAGTGCGGAAAAAATTTCCACTTCAACTAGCTGACTCAATCCTCGTTCAGTTTCTGTCCTCAGTAACTGCTGAGATGCTTCGCTAAGACGTTCTGGCCAGTAATTGGGAGCAATAACGCTAGTATCCAAGTAAATCAATAGCGTTCCTCCTGCCGCAGCCTAATGACTGTTTCACTCAGCGGTTCACCCTTTACTTGGATAGAGTCTCGGAGTGTTTTGAGTTCAGCTAACCGCTGTTCCTTGGATAGCGGCGGGACTACGCGAGCTACTACTTTACCCTCCTGTACGATTGTCACTTCTTCTCCTTTCGCCACCTTTTCCAAGATAGCTTGCAGATTCTGCTTGGCTTCTTCAACGCTAATCGCAGGCATCTTATTAGTTTTTTAGGTACAGTTTAATTCTACATCAACATGGGGGAGCATCTTAGTGAATGCAAAAAGTGTTTTTTAGGAGTGCGAGCGTCCCCGCTCGCGCTTATAAGCAAGCGAGCGAGGACGCTCGCACTCACATACAATCAAAACTGAGATGCTCCCACAACTGGAATCTACCATCTAAAATCTAAAATCTAAAATAGTATTAACGTTGTCCTGCTTGAAGGGCAGAATTTGCTATCTGGACAACATCTGACTGCCGTCCATTTTTGACACTTACTCGGTATAGTACACCCAGCCTTTGCGACTCAACAGAAGCAGTGCAGTAAGCACCGCAACTATTGAAATAAATTCCCCTCATTCCGCCTGCCAATTCAATGCCTCTGTAAGTATCCCTCGGCAATTGCGAAGGAGGCGAAAACGGTTCATCTCTTTTCGCTTCGATTGTACCAAAAGTACAGGCTCCCCCGCGGCATCCTTTGCCTAAATACATTCCCACAATGTAACCGTGGGAACCCGCTTGCACATCAAAATCAAGTTGCTGAATGTCAGGGAATGGAAGTATATTAGGAAGAAAAACAGGAACTCGCGTTTTGCCTTTGATTTGGAGAAAGATGTTACTCGCAGGAAAACGAGTATAGGCTTGATTTCTGCCTGACTTGTTGGGGATTGGGGGAAATTTTTGGACAAAATTTCTCCACTGTACAACTCTATTTTTAGCAACGTTCAAAGTAGGAATAGAATATTTTTCAACAGCAAGAGAAGGGCGGCCGTCTTTCTGATCGAAGTTGCGGCGAATGACTGTATTTTCGAGTTTTCCTAGCCCGTAAGTTGTGGCGGTGGAGCGGGCTAGATTGCAGCTAATTTTAAAGCGTCCCATGTCAATGTTGCCATTTTCGGCTTCATAAGACCAATTGTAACCTTCGGCAGTGCGATCGCGATCGCACAAAAAACGCGAAATTTCAAACATCTTGGCAATATGAACGTCGTAGAGGCGCAGCTTGCGGCTGCTGGTAGATTGTGCAGTATTGCGATCGGGCACAATAAATTGTAGGGATTGCCAGCTATCTTTAGAAGTATAATTAAACCAGCGAATTTCTGTGATTTGCGTTTCTGTCCTTGCTAGAGCTGAGTAGGGTGTCAAAAGTGCGATCGCGAAGCCCTCGAAGAGGATCGTCAAAGCAGTCACCACACCAGCAAAAATCGCCGCAAATAGCCATCTTCCCCTCATCCTGATTTCCCTCCAAATAGATAAGCATAACAAACCATATTACATTCGGCTAAAATAGAGCAAGCGACAAACTTAGGAGTCGAACGTGGAACTGCAAAATTATTTACGCCAGCACGGATTAGAAACATTGTGCGAAACTTATCATATCAAAGTTACCCGCCACCGCCAATATCCCGATTTAGTCTGTCTGAAATACTCGCAGATAGAATCCCCGCTGGGCGAAAAAATAGTCCAGCAGTGTCGAGGCATTATTTTAGATTCATCTCAAAACTGGGAAATAGTTTCTTATCCCTACGACAAATTTTTCAATTACGGGGAAGGCCACGCCGCAGCAATTGATTGGAGTAGCGCCAAAGTTTACGAAAAACTAGACGGTTCTCTGATTATAATGTATTTTTATAAGGGAGAATGGAGAGTGCAATCTAGCGGTACTCCAGACGCAGCCGGCGAAGTTAACGGTTTTGGATTTAGCTTTGCCGAACTTTTTTGGAAAGTCTGGAAAGAATTGGGATATGAATTACCGGAAGCAAGCGATGAGTGTTTTATCTTTGAGTTGATGACACCTTATAATAGAATAGTTGTTCAGCAAAACAACAATGACATCGTGCTACACGGGGTTCGCAATACTGAAACACTGCGAGAAACAGATCCCCATTTTTGGGCTAACAGATATGTGTGGAAAGTAGTCAATTTCTATCCTTTGACTAGCTGGAAAGAAGTGATCGAAGCGTCTCAAAATTTAAATCCGATAGATTCGGAAGGGTATATTATTTGTGATGCTAACTTCAACCGAGTTAAGGTTAAGTCTCCGCAATATGTCGCGATTTCCCATCTGCGCGAAGGGTTTTCTACCCGCAGGATGATTGAGATTATTTTGACTAATGAAGGAGAAGAGTTTTTAGCGTATTTTCCTGAGTGGAGTGAGTTGTATCAAAAAGTTAAGAGTAAGTATCAATGTTTGGTTGAAGAAATTGAGGGGGTTTATCGACAGCATGAACATATCGAAGTGCAGAAAGATTTTGCTTTTGCTGTGAAACATTTGCCGTATGCGGGGATTTTGTTTTCTTTGCGGGCTCGCAGGGTTGCGGGAGTGAAAGAGGCTCTTCGTGATGTTACGATAAATAAGATGGAAGAGTTATTGGGTTTGGATTACATCAATTTAGGTTTGTGAGTCAACTAATTAATAGTATACGGCGAATGGAATTCGCGCCTACACAAACGATGTCCGCCTCCGCGGACTGAAGAACAAGCGGTAAGGTGCGCACTGCGCACCCTACAAATTATAGTTTCTACATCTAACCATTACCAATTGTCATGAAAAGAGTTATTGTTCTTGTCGGCTTACCTGCTTCTGGAAAAACTCAATTTGCTAGGGAATTGCTGTTGTCTGAACCTGCAATATGGGTGCGTAGTAATAAAGATTTACTTCGAGAAATGGCTCACGCTTCTCATTGGTCGCCGGCGAATGAAAAGTTTATTGTGCAGTTGAGAGATACGGTTATTTTGATGGCTTTGGAAAGCGGTAAGCACGTGATTGTTGATGATACTAATTTTGGGCATCACATCGAGCATATCAAGGAGTTGGTTAAGGGTCAAGCTATCGTTGAAGTTAATGATTCTTTCCTGCAAGTTCCGGTGGAGGAATGTATTAAACGGGATTTGAAAAGACTTAATTCGGTGGGCAAAGATGTGATTTTGAAGATGTATAATAGGTATGTGCGGGTTCCCGTTCAGCCGCCGGAATATAACCCGGATTTGCCGGATGCAATTATGGTGGATATGGACGGTACGCTGGCACTTCTCAACGGTAGAAATCCTTTTGATGCTTTGACGTGCGATCGCGATTTACCGAATCAGCCCGTCCTAGATACCGTCCGCAAGTGGCAGTCTACCGTTAATATTATCGTAGTATCGGGTAGAACCGATGACTGTCAGCCTCAAACTGAACAATGGTTACGGCAATACGAGGTCAATTATGCAGGCCTCTATCTGCGGAAAACTGGGGATATGAGGAAGGATGCGATTATGAAGGAGGAAATCTATCAGCAGCATATCGCAGGGCAATATAATGTTAAGTTTGTATTGGACGATCGCCAGCAAGTTGTTGATATGTGGCGATCGTTGGGATTGACTGTATTTCAAGTAGATGAAGGCGATTTTTGACGGAGGATGGATTTGGGCGATTTATCGCCCTAGCTGTGATGCTATAATCGAAGAAAGACAAGACGGCGGTTGAAACCGCGCCTACACAAACGATGTCCGCCTCCGCGGACTGAAGAAAACAATCTCATTTTAACCCCTCATTTTTCAACCCGCGGAGGCGGGTTTTGTTTTTGTAGACGCGGTTTCAACCGCCCGGTGTTCTAAAAGTTTACCTAGTCCAAGCCAGCCATTTATTGAACAAATTTTTCACAAAGGGAGTCAAGCGAGTGCGATTGTAAGCATCTCCAGCTTTCCGAATTGCATCAGCTTGCGTCGGATACGGATGAATTACGCTAGCAATCTTTCCCAAACCAATATTGTTAACCATTGCTAAAGTAATTTCACTAATCATATCCCCGGCGTGTTGTGCTACAATAGTTGCACCTAATATTTTATCGCTGCCTTTCTTGACGTGAATTTTCACAAAACCCTCGTCTTCGCCGTCAAGAATTGCCCGATCGACCTTACTGAAAGGAATTAAAAATGTATCGACATCAATTCCTTGGGCTTGCAATTCGCGATCGCCCATTCCGACGTGCGCCACCTCCGGCTGTGTATAAGTACACCAAGGTATCGTCAAGGCGCTGAGCTTTTTGCGCCCGAAAAACAGGGTGTTTTGAATCACCATCCTGGCGGCAAAATCCGCAGCGTGGGTGAATTTGTGACTCATGCAGATGTCGCCGGCGGCATAAATACGGGGATTAGTAGTTTGTAAGTTGTCGTTGACAAATACGCCTTTTTGTGTGTTGTACTCCACGCCTACAGCTTCCAGATTCAATCCTTCCACGTTTGGCGATCGCCCCACACTCACAATAATCTCATCTACGGTGACAGATGCTTCCTTACCCTGACATTGATAATAAACGACTTTGCCTACATTTGTTTGCTCAACGCGCTCTATTTCTGATTCTAGGATTAATTGAATATCTTCCCTGACAAAAGCCTGCTGGACAATGGTAGCAGCATCGACATCTTCCTTGTCTAAAATGTGAGCATTTTTGTGTAATAATACGACCTCGGAACCCAATCTCCGCATGACTTGAGCAAATTCACAGCCGATCGCCCCAGCGCCAATTATTGCCAAACGTGGCGGTCTTTCTGTGAGGTTAAATACAGTTTCATTAGTTAGATATCCAGCTTCTTCTAAACCGGGAATTTGTGGTTTTCTCGCCCTACCGCCTGTGGCAATTACTGCTTTTTTAAATTTCAGAGTTTGACCTGCGACTTCTATGGTATGATTGCTAGTGAAAGAACCAGAACCTAAAAAAACATCGACTCCTAATTTGTGTTGGTAGCGATCGACTGAATCGACATCACTGATACCCGCCCTAATCCGGCGCATCCGTTCCATGACGGCGGCAAAATCTACTTCTGGATTGTTAGAAACATTAACGCCAAATTTACTGGCATTCCAGATATCGCCGACAGCGCGGGCCGATCGAATCAGTGCTTTTGACGGTACACAACCGACATTCAAACAATCGCCGCCCATCAAATGTTTTTCAATCAAAGCAACTTTCGCGCCCAAACCTGCGGCACCTGCGGCAACAATTAATCCAGCGGGCCCTGCGCCAATTACGACTAAGTTGTAACTGCTGGCTGGCTGCGGATTTACCCAATCGGAGGGATGCAAATAGGAGACTAATTTTTGGTTGTATTCGTCCATCGGGGGGACTGTTACGCGATCGGCTTTTGACTGCGACATGAGCAAATTCTCCTAATTAAACAGTTTCATCCAAAGCCTTGCGAGCAATACGAGAGAGGAAGAAAGTAACGCCGACAGCAGCCGTAAAACTGATGATATTAATCAACCATTTTACTGTTTCTGCTTGGGGATTTGTAGAGGCTGTTGCTGAGCCGATCGCAGCAATATCACCTACCAAAGAACCTGAGTAAACATACAGTATAGTTCCTGGTATCATCCCGAAGGAACCTAGTATATAATCTTTTAAAGAAACCTGAGTAACTCCTAAAGCATAATTCAATAAGTTAAAAGGAAATAAAGGACAAAGACGAGTCAAAAAAACTATTTTTAATCCTTCTTGGGAAACAGCGCGATCGAGCGCTTTAAACTTGGGATGAGCTTCCATACATTTTACCACGCGATCGCGCGACAGGTATCGCCCGATCAGAAAAGCAAACGTCGCCCCTAATGTGGCGGCGATTAACACGTAAACCGAGCCCCACCACAGCCCAAACAGCACGCCACCTCCCAAAGTCAGCACGGAACCAGGTATAAATAGTATCGTAGCGAAGTTGTAGGTAGCGATAAAGGCGATCGGGCCCCAAATGCCTAAATCCTGGATTTGGATTAAAACAGTTCTTAAAAGTTGTTGAACGTAGGGAGATTTAGTTGCTACAATTAAGATGGGGATGCAAAGGGCGATCGACAAAAATAATAATCTGCGTTGAAAAATATTCCGGGAATAATTGGGATTTTCTGGTTGTGGCATGATTCACCGTAAATAGCTATGATTATTGTAGTCTAATTCGATGAGATTTTTGATTTTTTTTTACCGCAGAGGGCGCAGAGGGCGCAGAGAAAGAAAAGAGAGAAAGAAAGGTTGATGAATGATTTAATGTTTTTCTAATTCTAACTTAAGTTATTGCCACAAGTACCGCAAAATAAATTAGCCATGATTGCAAAAAGCTTACTCCCGATCCCTGAGTATTTTGACTCAACAAAAGTCAGCGAAGTCTGGCGTGTACTTTATCAAGAACGTGCCGCTCAAGCTAAAGAGTGGGCTATCAAACACAGTATTCTGCCCGCTGCTAGGGATAAACATCGCATTTGTTTGTTGATAATTGATGCCCAAAATACTTTTTGCATACCAGAATTTGAACTGTTTGTCGGCGGGCGTTCGGGTAGCGGTGCAGTAGACGACAATGTACGGCTGTGCGAGTTCATTTACCGCAATTTAGACGGAATTACAACTATCGCGCCGACAATGGACACGCATACCGCTATGCAAATTTTTCATCCCATATTTTGGATCAATAATGCAGGGGAATACCCGCAACCTGCTGCAACTTCCATTAGCCTAGAAGATGTTGAAAAAGGGATCTGGAAAGTTAATCCAGCCGTCGCCTACAGCATCGCAGGTGGCAACTTTGCAGCACTGGAAAAACACGCTCTGCACTACGTCACGAAACTTAGTGAAAATGGCAAATTTCCGCTAACAATTTGGCCCTATCATTCTATGTTGGGCGGCATCGGACACGCCTTGGTTTCCGCTGTGGAAGAAGCGATATTTTTTCACAGCATCGCCCGCAACAGTCAAGCACTTTTTGAGATTAAGGGCGGCAATCCCTTAACTGAAAACTATTCGGTTTTGCGGCCGGAAGTCTTGGACGGGCCCGATGGGGTTTCTATTGCTGAAAAAAATGCTAAGTTTATTGATAAGTTGCTCGGTTTTGATGCGGTAATTATTGCGGGACAAGCGAAGAGTCATTGCGTTGCTTGGACGATTGATGATTTGCTGACGGAAATTTTGGCGCGAAATGTGAAGTTGGCTAAGAAAGTTTATTTGTTGGAAGATTGCACTTCGCCGGTGGTTGTTCCGGGTGTTGTTGATTTTACGGAACAAGCAGATGCGGCTTTTCTAAGATTTGCGCAGGCGGGGATGAATGTGGTTCAATCTACTCAGTCAATCGATACTTGGCTAGATATTTCTAATTCGTAGGGTGCGCCGAAAAGTACCTCACACAAAATCCCTTGGGTGCGGAATGCACACCTTACACCAAATGCGTTGTTAGCTTCTTTGTGAGGTACAATAAAGATAAGTTAACAAGAGGCTTTAACTATGACTTCAGTATCCAATGAGCCATCGGCTATTATCCGTACAGAGCGTGGGTTGACGATCGCAGGTACGCGCATCACTCTTTACGACGTGATGGATTACGTAACCGCACAATATCCGCCTAAATTTATTCGTTCTCTGTTTGATTTGACAGAAGAACAAATTAATGCAGCTATCTCTTACATAGAAAAACATTGGGCTGAAGTTGACGCAGAATACCAAGTTGTCCTCAAGGAAACTGAGGAACTTCGGCAATATTACCAAGAAGAAAATCGCGAACTTTTTGCGCGGATTGCAACTCTGCCGCCACCACCAGGGTTGGAAGCCGCCTGGGAAAAACTTCAAGCATCGAAGGCACGTCACCAAATCCACTCATGATTTTTTTAGTAGATCATAACTTCAAAGGACACGCATGAATCCTTCTTGGCAGTATTGCCAGCCAAGGCTGGCTTGATTTTGTTCAAATTCGCTTTGTCATGTTTGAGGAGGTGGGATTATCAATTGATAGCAGTGATAGAGTCGTTTGGAGACTAGCTCAGGAAAATCAAATGATTTTACTCACAGCTAATCGAAGCATGAAAGATGAAGACTCATTGGAGCAAATCATGCGTGAGGAAAACACTCCGAACTCATTACCAGTTGCGACAATTGGTAATGCCGATCGAGTGTTAAATGACTCAAGTTATCGAGAACAGTGCGTCGATCGTCTTGTTGAGATTGCGCTTTATACTGGCAACTATATGGGTGCAAGAAGGATTTTCATTCCTTGATCTATTTCCCATCCAATCTCGGCACGCCTTCTAAAAAAGGGCCGCTCAACATTAATTCAGTTATCCTATCTAATTTGCCGCTGATTGGCAATTTTTTATCTGTTTGAAATCGCTCGATGTCTGCTTTCAAATCGCCACTATTATATCCTAATTTAGTCAAATAATCGATCGCCTGTTTGTCACTTAACAAGATATCCGCAGAACGAAAAATCGGCACATATTCCTCCCGCCAAACATAAGCAAAAGTTGCCCTGTCTAAATAGAAAACCCTGCCCCGCGCCGGATCTCCAATCGTAGCTACACTGTCATTCATTTCCAGCAAAGCCACGGCGTGCGGTAGCTTGCGCGGGCCGTCAAACAGCCAAACTGCTAACACCCCGGGGCGATTAATTTGCTGGATTTGCTCCCAAGTGGGCGCTAGTTCGATCGCACTTACACCCAAAGCCCTTGCTGCTACAATCAACTGTGGCATCGAAGTTCCCAAGCGACTCGTACCCGCCTCCCTAGCCACACTCGATTCCGTCGCCTCGATTCCCCAACGCCTCAACACGGTTGCTAGCGCCGCCGGTGCACAACTGCTGTTAGATGTTTGCCGAAAAACACCGTTTGGCTGCAAGTTGTCCACTAAATCATCATAAATTGGCGCGAGAAAATAGGCTTCAGCGCTGGTAAATCCGCCCAATCCCAGCAAGCAAATTAAGATGACTGCAACTACTTGCGATCGCGCCGTCAGCCAGCTTATGCTAAACCCAATACCGCAGACTCCCATCAGCATCACTCGCAGCAAAGTCCAAGTAACTCGCATCCCGTGCACGCGCCACTCGATCGGCAAAACAGGCATTTGAGGCAGATTTAACGCCAGCAGCAGCAACCCAACATACAAACCCAAAAACAGCAGGGCGATCGAATTGTGCCCCTTAAACAAGTCATTAGCCGTAACTCCCGATCGAACTAACGCCCTTCCTAACCGCATTCCCCAGACAAACAGCACCGAACCCAGCAGCAGCGTCACCACTATTTCCATGAGATCAAAATTTTGTTGCTTAACTAGGTTGTAACACGCGAGCGCGATCGACCGTGGGGGAATCGCAGAGTGGGAGAGTCGGAGAGTCGGAGAGTGGGGGAGTCGGAGCATTTTTCTTTGGCTTTCTTCCCTCTTCACGCTTGACTTTAACAAAGCCTAAAACTTGCCAAATGTCAAGCACTCGATCAACTTTTTTTGATCGGTTCGGAAAAGTCCCAAAAAAGATTTAGCACCGAAAAGAATTTCCCAAACCAATTGCAAAATACAGACACATCTGTTGTAAGATAGATTTAAGTCACAACGTATTAAAGCAATCAACAAACCTCATAGTCGCTCAATGTATTCACGCTCCAACGATCGATGAATTGTATTGAGCGCGCCGATAAAAGCTCGTCCGACAGCAAAAATTTAAGGAAAAATTATGCCAGCAACAGCCGCCAACGATGCAGACGTAGCAGAGCAATATTGGCACTACTTAGAAAGATCAAAGGTTGCAACTACATTAGAAACCAATCTGGAAAACGGACTCGATCCGACAGAAGCAGCCAATCGCCAACAGCAATTTGGCTCAAACGAACTAACAGTTAAAGCAGGGAAACCGGCCTGGTTAAAATTTATACTGCAATTTAACCAACCTTTGTTAATCATCTTGCTGAGTGCAGGTTTAATCAAAGCACTGATCGGAGAATGGCTAAACGCTAGCGTAATTTGGGGCGTAACAACCACCAACGCTACTATTAGTTTTATCCAAGAAGCAGGGGCTGAGAAAAAAATCGAAGCCCTAGCCCAAGCTGTCACCACCGAAGCCACAATCATTCGGGGTGGCAAAAAATTAAAAATTCCCTCACAAGAACTCGTAGTCGGCGACTTAGTAACCTTGACTTCCGGCGACAAAGTACCGGCAGATTTGCGATTAGTTAAAGTGCGCGACTTGCAAATTGACGAATCGGGACTCACCGGGGAATCTGTTGCTGTCGAAAAAGAATTAGGACAGTCTGGAGACTTGATTCTGCCAGAAGAAACGCCACTAGCAGAACGGGATAACATGGCCTATGCCGGCAGTTTTGTTACCTTCGGCCAAGGTAGCGGCATCGTAATTGCGATCGCCAACAACACCGAAACCGGCAAAATCTCCCAACTATTAGATCGCCACATCGACCTCACCACGCCCCTCACCCGCAAATTCGACCAATTCAGTCAAAACTGGCTGCTATTCGTGTTGGGAATGGCAACCTTGACCTTTGCAGTGCGTTTAGGGCGACCAGTTCCAGCCGGAGTTTCAGCCTTTAAAGAAGCAGTCGAACCCGCCGTCGCCCTGATTGTCGGCGCAATTCCCGAAGGACTTCCCGCCGTGATCACCGTCACCCTCGCCGTCGGGGTTTCGCGGATGGCTGCTAAAAATGCGATCGTCCGCAAACTCCCCGCAGTAGAGACCCTAGGCGGCGCTACAGTCATCTGTTCCGACAAAACCGGAACTTTGACGGAAAATCAGATGACGGTGCAAGAAATCTATTCCGGCGGCGAATCCTACTCAGTTACAGGTACAGGTTACAGCCCCGAAGGTGAAATTCAACTCAACAAACTGCCAATTAGTGTC
>Ga0335397_10001144_pt1 | contig 35909 bp, 54 predicted proteins | sample MAT04_FD_205740 | JGI IMG/M metagenome (GOLD analysis project Ga0335397, IMG submission 205740) | Freshwater microbial communities from Lake Fryxell liftoff mats and glacier meltwater in Antarctica - MAT-04 (spades assembly) (version 2) ... | reverse complement strand
TTACATATACAGAGACTACATCAAAGATTACAACAAATAACAATATTGTCTGTAGTGAATCGCCTGTAGCGAATGCACATTTAAAAAATTCTGTTGTTATTTCACACCCTTCTGGAACACAGCAATCGATTACTATTGACGACATTTATATTTTAGCAGTTCAAAAGAGAGAAAAATGGACTGTAGACGAAATACAAAAAATCTGGAATATACTCTTAAATTATAAATCTGATATTAGAGATTTATATCTTTTTATAAAAGGAACTATAAAAAATCTATTGATGAAAGAGAAATCAGAACAAATAAATCATACTAAAAATACAAAAAAACAAAATGTGAAAAAAATACAAAATGTGAGTAAAAAACAAGATCATTCTTCAGAAAACGAAGATAAATTGCATGAGAGATACATCGCGCCGGAAAGATTAAATAAAAAAGGAAACTTATACAATTATAAGTATTAAAAAATTACTATTATGAATAAAGAAAAACATATAAATGAATCAAAAATATTAGAAAGACAAATACAACTTTACGGATTAAGATACGAAGGAGCTTCATTAAGTAAAATTAATTTACAAAATCACTATCAAGAATCTTTAAATAGATTCATTAAAAAACCAACAAATATGCTAATTTATATTGGAAATCCAGGGATTGGAAAAACGTATTTTTGCGCTGCATTAACAGATTGGGCTATAAATAATTTTAGATCTTTTAGATATCACAAAGAACGAGATATTTTAAGTACGCTTAGAAATAATATGCAAAATTTTAATGGCGGAGATTATACCTTAATGTTAGAGCTACTAATTGATGATGATCTAATTATTTTAGACGATTTAGGCAGCTCTGGAGTTAACGAGTGGCGAGAAGAAGTTTTTTTCAATTTTTTAGACCATAGATATAATTCGATGAAACCAACAATTATTACTAGCAATTTTTCTAAAAAAGAAGTTTTTGAAAAATATTCAAAAAGAGTCGGTAGTAGAATGTTTGCGTCCGAAAATACGATTTTAGAGATACATAAAGGTGCAGATTTGAGAGAATCGGGTCTATAGCTTAAATATAAAATAAATTTAAAACTCAGATGATTTTAGCAAAATTATTTGAGTTGCACAGCTTATTTAATTAGAAAATATTTAACAAGTTTTATTAAGATATGAAAAATGAAAACAGAAGAACAAAAAAAAGCAGATAGAGAAAGAGCTAAAAAGTTTTATTCAAAAAATAGAGAGCGCATATTAGCAAAAAGAAAAAAAGATAATGAAATGTATAGCAAAGAAGATTTAAAATCTTATTATCGCTCGCAATATTACAAAAGAAATTCAGTAAAACTTAAGCAGTATCAAAAAATATATCAAGCAAAAAAAAGGTTAGCATTATGAACTATTGCTATGTACTTATAAAAGATTTTCAAAATGGATGTAGAGTTGCAACGACTATATACGCTGTTACGCTTGATCAGCAAGAAGCTTACGATTGGATACACGCAGAAACAGAAGAGTTTATTAAAAGAAGAATCGAACAAGTAATATTTTTATCATAAAAAAACAAAAAAAAAGAGATGAAAATGATCAAAAAATTAAGTAAAAGTTTAATAATTGCAGCATTATTATTGTGCTCACAAGCTACTGCAGAATATTATTTTCCTGAATTTTCTTCTTCTCAAAATACAGATATGTTAGTTACTGAAAATAAAACTATAAATTCACAAATTTCAATTCGCCCATCTTTTTCAAAAATTGAATTAAAGAAAAAAACATTAAAAGAAAAAGCAAATTTATTTAGTGTTAGTCTAAATTATGATCTTATTGTTATTAATAATATTTATGTTTCTGCGCAATTATCTTATAAATTTTCAAAAAATAAAGGAAAAACGAATAGTTTAGATGCTAATAATGTATTTATTAAGCAAACAACTTATGAGATTTATATTTTTAATCGTACGAAATCAAAATATTCTGATTTTTCGTTTGAAACAAAACTTGGATATACATTTTTATTAGAAAAAAATGGTTATGTCATTCCATACTTAGTTTTAGGCTATGAAAATGAAGAAAATAATTATGTATCACCCTCTCCAATGGTTTACAAAAGCATTATTGATTACGAATATTTAGGTTTTGGAATGATTTCTAAATTTAATGTAAATAGTAAAATTTTCGTATCTTTAAATACAAAAATTATTTTTATGTTTAATGCTAAAACAAAAATAGACAATACAAGTTATATTTTAGATAAAGATGTTAAAAATTATAATTACATGCACTATGAGATTGAGTTGCCAATTTCTTACGCTATATCTAATAAATTTTTAGTATACATAGCGCCGTTTTATGCTTTTAAGCAGTATAAAACACATAAATATTCAAAACTTGGCACAGAAAAAATGCAAATGAAAAAAATTGGCGCAATGATTAATGCTCAATATAATTTCTAAACAAATTCAAATTCAAATGAAAAAATAAAATGGTTTTTATGTTTAAATGTAGAAATCCCTTGTCTTTTGACGACAGAAAAAAAATTCAGCATGGAATAAGAATACAATTTTCTTATGCGGAAATTGCGATGAGTATCAATCGCGTAAAATCTGTTATTCAGCGAGAAGTTAAACGCTTTGCTAAAGTAGCTGATTATGACGCACAAAAAGCACAAAAGAATTTTGAATCAAAACAAAAACTATCAGGAATTAAACGAAACTCTGAATTATATATCAAAATTGAAGAACAAGAGAGCTTAAACGAAAAGCTTTAGAATCGAGTTATAATAATTAAATCACGACAGATCACGACAGATCACGACAAAGATCACGACAAAGATCACGATGGTTTTTCCCCCGAGCTTTGCAAGCAGTTCTTGTAAAATATGGTCTCCTAATGTGAACTTAGAAAATAACATAGAAAATCGAAGCCATCAATATTTTCTATGTTATTTTCTAAGTTCAATTTTCACTCATCCTGGTGAATTATTATCTATAAGCATCTATAAGCATCTATAAGCATCTATAAGCATCTATACTCAACTATAAAAGACTAAATAATAACTTTTTGGAACTTTTTGACAGTCGAGCATTCTACGTCTATTATCCGGCAAAATTAAGATCGCATCAGCATCATTTTTTTTATTTTTCTTGTATTATAATATAAGATTTGCTATGTTGTAATAAAAATCTAATTTTGATTAACTATTGAATAATTAGATTAAATATCAAAAAATTATAAAATAAAGAAAAAATATGAAGAAAATAAAATTTTTTACTTTGAGAATGGATGAAGTAATACATACTCACATTAAAAAAATAGCAGCACAAAATGTAATTTCGATGAAGCGTTTTGTGCTTGAAGCTATTGCTTATTACATAACTAAAAATCATGAACATTTTAAAAGTAAGCTAAAAAATATTAACGAAGAAGACTCTAAAGAAATATTAGAAGCGATTTTCAAATTTATAGAAGAAGATGGAGCATAGTTTAGCATGTGCTAATTTAAAATGAGTCTTACACAAGAGAAAATCAATGCGCTTAAAGCATAAATTTAATGCTAAACGTTGCAAATTTGACGATATAAAATTTCCTTCAATTTTAGAAAAAAATTGCTATCTCGTACTAAAACAAATGAAAAAAGATAATGAAATATTATTTTTTCTTAGACAAGTAGCATTTGATCTGCCCGGAAAATATAAACATCAAGTTGATTTTTGCGTTTTCACTTTGCAAAATGTTATATTTATAGAAGCGAAAGGAAGAGATCTTCCTATTGGTAAGCTTAAGCGAAAACAAGTTGAAGAATTATTTAATATTGAAATATTTGTAGTTAAAAGTGCAGCAGAAATAACAAAAGTGTTAAAAGAAAATGATGATAATTAAAAGATGTATAAAAAAAATTGAAGAATTAATCGAAAGCTCAGAATCTCATAAAAACATATGTTAAAATAGTAAGTATTTATAAGACAAATTTATATAGAGAAATTAAGAATAGATGAAAATAGCAATTATTGGAACCCATGGAACTGGAAAGTCAACACTTTCTTTTAACTTAGCAGCTCATTATAAATTTATTGGAAAAAGTGTTAAGATCGTTCAAGAAGTTGCTAGATCATGTCCTTTTCCAATAAATGAAAAAATGACTATAGATTCAGCGAAATGGATATTTTTAGAACACTCTAAAAAAGAACTAGAAGCTTCAATAAATCAAGTTGTTATTTGTGACAGATCAGTTTTTGATAGTTTTGTTTATGCAGAGTATTTTAAAATAAGCGATGATGAGCTCGTAAAATACAGAAAAGTAGCATTATCTCAACTTAAAGAATATGAAAAGTTAATATTTGTTAGACCAAATTTATTTTTACATGATGATGAATTTCGATCAAAAGATGTAGAATTTCATAAATCAATTGATAAAATATTTGAAGAAAATCTAAAAGATCAACAATTTATTGAAATAACATCTTCACAAATATTTGAAAAAAAGAACTTATGCAAATTGCTCTCATTATAAGCACTATTGCTGCTCTTATTGCAGCTATTTTAGTATCGAACTACAAATGGCAAGGATTTGCAATCTGGATAGCTACAGACATTGTTTTTATGATTAACAACATTTTAATTGAAGAATGGTCACAAGCAACTTTGTTTTGTATTTATTTGTTTATAGCTGTGAATGGGGTGTACAACATAAAATTTAAAAATAAATTAAATTAATGCTAGCTTTTCTTTACGCTTTATATTTTTTATTAATGTTCTATTCATTATCTATTTATTTCTTAATCTTAAAACAAAATATTAAAATTTTATTAAAACAAAAATCTTGGATGACTATATGCGTCGCTTCGTTACATATTTTTATTTTCACAGTGCTGTTAATTTTTTATTACTCATATCTTATAATTCGCTTTTTTTAGCTCCAAAAAATTGCTATGCAGTTGAAAAACTTACTCAAAGAGATATTCAAATTGCCGGCAAAGTTATTAAAATTGCTGAAAACATAAAGAAATTTACTACTTCTTTGGACAGTAAAAACTTAATAAAAGCAATGTACGAGCTTAAAGAAAATTTAGAAGATTATTGGCAAAAAAGTATTAGCATAAATGAATGCTTAGATAACGTATTTAAAGAAATAAAAAAAAAGGGACAGCATTTAAGCAAAGCGCAAGAAAAAGAAATAAGATTAATTTTTGAAAGAAAGACAAAAAGAATTGATCACAAAAAAAATTATATAGAGATGTGCGTAGTCAATAATATTGAATACAATAAGCAAGATGAGTTTTTAGCATTTATTGCAAAGCATCCAATAGATGAAAAACAAAATATAAAAGTAGAACTACCTTTTAGACTAGTTGTAGGCGTTATTACAGCACTATGTGGAACATTTTTAATTTTTGTTGGAATTCCAGGAACAATAAATATTTCCACTTTTATTTTATGTTCAGGAATTAGTTTATGTGTAGAAGCTTTGATTTTAGCAGAAGAAGAGAACCAACGAAGAAATGATAAAAAAAAGAAGGAATAAAATATGGAGTATGAGATACCAACAAATTTAGCAAAATTTGTTCAAAATGAAATTAGAAAAGAGCTTCAGAGTTTTAGATCGTTTGATTATTCAATAAGCTATTCAATTGATCGCATCTATAAATTGATCGCTCATGTTGCGCATAATGCTAAGCCTACGCAAAAAAAAATTGAAGCTGAAACTGATAAAAAAAATTAATTTTTCCAGGAAAAAAAAATATGGAATACGAAAAACCAAAAAAAATATCAAAATTTTCTCAAAATACAATTGTGAACAGAAGATTATATGCAAAAACAAATAAAAATTCTGGCGCAAGATCTAAATTTGACAAATATGCTGTAGAGATCATTAGACGTGCCAAGGATGGCGCTAGTAATAAAGACCGCATAGCAGGCATGATTGCAGAGTGCACTTATTGGGAGTGGTTTAACGAAGGAATTAAAGATATTGAGAGTAATATAGACACTCAATATTCAGAATTTTCTCGAAATGTATTAAAAGCAGATTATGAATACAGAGAAAAGCTTAGAATATATATAAAAAATTACGCTGCAACAGACTATAAAGCAGCTGTTTGGCTCTTAGAAAGAAGTGATCCAGACACTTATAAATTGCGCGATAAATTAGAAGTAAAGCAAGAAGTTGAAATTAGTCAAAAAGCTATTTTAGAAATTCCTGATAATGGCAGAAGAAAGTTAGATATTAAATAATTAGGTATAAAATCATATGGAAAAAAATCAATCAAGAAAATTGTATAAACCTCAAGAAGGAAAACAAACTGAATTTCTTTCTAATATTTCAGATCTTGTGATTTATGGTGGAAGTGCTGGAGTATCTACCCTCTAAACTTTTTGGTTAGAGGGTAGATAATTTTTATCAGGTAAAACATACGCAGTTTTATTAGATATGTTGTGGTATCATGACATCCCTGGTTTTACTGCAATAGTATTTAGAAGAACTAGTCCGCAAATAACTGCCCCTGGTTCAATTTGGTATGAATCTCAAGAAATGTTTAGGCAGTTTGGAGGTGTACCGAATCAAACTTCTTTAGAATGGAAGTTTCCTAGCGGGGCTGTATTTAAATTTTCACATTTGCAATTAAATCGAGATGTTTATTCACACCAAGGTGCTCAGTATACAGCAGAATATTTTGAGGAAGGAACGCATTTTACAAGAGAACAATTTTTTTATATGCTTTCTCGTAATCGTTCAACTTGCGGGATCAAACCTTATGTGAAAATGACGTGTAACCCCGACGCGGATTCTTGGCTTAGAGAATTTATAGATTGGTACATAAATCCAAACACAGGTTTAGCAATTCCTGAAAGATCTGGCGTTATTCGCTGGTTTATTGCGAGAGAAGATAAAATAATTTGGGCTGATAGCGAAGAAGAGTTGAAAGAAAAATATTTTGAGTGTCTTCCTAAAAGTTTTACTTTTATTTCAGCTTCTATATATGACAATCAAAAATTATTAGAAATTGATAAAGGCTATTTAGCAAATTTAGAAGCACTTCCTAAAATAGAGCGTGAGCGACTACTCCATGGTAATTGGAATATTAAGCCTTCCGCAGGTCTTTATTTTCAAAAAGGTTATTTCGAAATTGTTGACGCTGTACCTTCGAATAGAAATTCAGTTAGATACTGGGATAGAGCAGCGACAAAAAAAACAGATACTAACGATCCAGATTTTACTGTTGGAATAAGAATTGAAAAAGATATAAATAATATTATTTATATAACTGATATTGTTAGAATTCAGGATAGCCCTCTAGGCGTTCAAAATATTATAAAAAATACAGCGATTAAAGATGGAATTTCGGTAAGAATTGGTTTAGAAGAAGATCCTGGGCAAGCTGGAATTGCAGATGTAGAGCATTTAACAAGATTTTTACAAGGATTTAATGTTAAAAGAAATCGCGTCATGAAAGATAAAGTCACTCGAGCCTCTCCTGTTTCTGCACAAGCGGAGGCTGGAAATATTAAAGTTTTGCGTGCAAAATGGAACGAAGATTTTTTCAAAGAGCTTGAAAATTTTCCTGACGGTAAACATGATGATATCGTAGATGCCCTCAGTGGAGCTTTTCTAATGATTAATGAAGATAGTTACAATATTTTAAATTTATCCAGGTAAAAATGTTTGATCAAATTAAGCGTTTATTCAAATCTAAGCCAAAAGTTAAAACTAAAAATACAGAGTTTAAAACTGATGGGTGGGCCAATATTTTAAGTGGCCTAGGCGTACCTGGGAGAGATAAAACAGCTTCTACAGTGTTCAGAGCATGCCCACAATTTTGTTGGCAAGAACTAGATCAGCTTTACAGAGCTGATGGATTAACGCGTAGAATTATTGATCTTGTATCTTCTGAAATGATTCGCCAAGGCTGGGAAGTTGAAGGAGATTCTGAAAATGCATTATGTGGAAAATTAGAAGATCTTAACGCTTACGCTACTCTTAATCAACTTATTCAGTATGCAAGGCTGTATGGAGGATCTATAATTGTAATTGGAATAGCTGATGGAAGACCTCTTGATGAGCCTGTGAACGAGAATAATATACAAGAAATTTCATGGCTAAAAGTATTTGACAGGTGGCAAACTCAGATATTAAATGAATATATAACAATAGATTTAAATAGCGAAAATTATGGATTACCTGAATTTTATCAGATAACAGATTATAGAACCGGTGCAGTTTTTAACGTACACTATACTAGAGTTTTAAGAATGGACTGGAACATACTACCCCCAAGACAAAGAAATTATAATCAAGGGTGGGGCGATTCTTGTATTATTTCTATCTATGATGAACTGAAAAATTATGGTTCAGCGTTTGCAAATACTTCTGCGATCATGCAAGATTTTGTGAATGGAGTTTTAAAGATTCCAAATTTATCTCAAGCGATGGTTAGCTCTTGTAACGATGCTGCAATTATGAAGCGTTTAGACTTTGCAAATTTGTCTAAAGGCGTTACTAATATGATGGTACTAGATGGTCAAGAAGTCTACGAGAAGCTTTCCACAAATGTAGGCGGTCTTTCTGATCTTTTAGATCGTTTTATGCTTTCTGTTAGTTCTGTAACAGGTATTCCAGTAACTTTATTGTTTGGAAGGTCTCCAGGAGGCTTAAATGCTACAGGAGATTCAGAATCTAGAAACTTCTACGATATGATTAAACAATATCAAGAATTAAAGCTTAAACCTGTTTTAGAAAAATTAACTTACTACATTTTTAAATCAAAAGATGGCCCCACAAATGGTGTAGAGCCTAAAAATTGGTCAATTCAATTCACTCCGCTTTGGCAAAATACAGAAGAACAAGAAGCAATTTTAAGAAGAACAGTCGCAGAAACAGATGCAATTTATATTGATAGGGGCGTATTAGATCCAAACGAAGTTGCGATTTCTAGATTCGGAGGTGATCGGTGGAGTATGAATACACTGATCGATGTTGCAGCCAGAGAAAATGGCTACGATCCAAGCGAAGTTGCTTTATTAGAAGCTGAAAAAGAAAAAGAAATTAAAGAAATGACTCCTGAACCTAATTTGGGACCTAATTCATTATCAAATGGTGGAAATAATCTTATAATAGTAGATGCATAGATGCCTTCAAAAGCCTTTCTAAGTATGATTAGAGCAAGAAACACTAAAAGAAATGGAGAGCTAAAAAGGTTTAAAAACCCTCCAAGATGGCTTGAGCCACTTTCTGTAAAACGTCAATACACTGCTAGATTGTATATGTACACTTTTGATATCAGAAAAGTATTTACAGATATTTTATTCCCTAAAATCCCTTCCTGGCTAGCTGGAGGAACGATTACTTATCCAGATCCTGTTTTACCCGAAAATCGAAAAGACTCTTTAATTGATGATATTCTTGATGATATTGATTTGACTTTTGAGTTGATACAGCAAATTCTAGCGCCATCTCAGCAATCAGCTATTAACAGCGCCAAGTTTTTTGGTTTAGAAATAGCAGCTTTTAATAAAATTCAATATGAAAAAACAATGAATTCAGTGTTGGGAGTTGATGTTTTTTTAGAAGAACCTTGGCTCGTGCCTCAAATTGAACTTTTTGCTAATCAAAATGCTCAATTAATTACTAATATGACAGAAAATGAAGCAGAAAGAGTTAGTGGAATTATACAAAGAGCGATTCAGGAAGGATCGAATTATGAAAGTATAACAGAAAATATTGAAAAATCTTTTGGAATTACTCGTCGACATGCTAAGTTAATTGCAAGAGACCAAACTAGTAAATTGAATGGCTCTTTAACTAAGCTTAGACAACAAGAAGCTGGAGTATCAAATTATAAGTGGCAGACAAGTGATGACGAACGCGTAAGACAAGATCACAAAGTGCTCGATGGAAAAATTTGTAGATGGGATGATCCAACATTATACTACAACGAACAAAGCAAAAAATGGGAAAAGCGAAGTAAAATCGGTGGCACTAATGTACACACTTCAGTTGATGTAAATTGCAGATGCGTGCCCATACCTATACTTAAAAGCATTTTTACAAATGAAATCGAATAATAAAATTGGTAAAAATATGAGTGTTAGAAGATTTGATTTGGGATTGGTTAAAGGCGATGCTTCGTTAACCGAAGAAGGATATATAAAAGCAAAAGCTGTCGTTACACGGACAGGAGTGTTTTTTTATCAAAATGCAGATGGAACAATTAGAAAAGAGCTAAGACATCCGGACGACGTTTGGCAAGATGCTAGTATCGAATCAATGAAGTTAATTCCCATTACAAATAATCATCCCCTGGAAAAACTTATTAGTGCTGAAAACTCAAAAAGATTAAAAATTGGATACACAGGCGAAACAGTTATTAGAGATGATCCATACGTTTTAGCTAATATAGTAATCACAGATCAAGAAGGCGTTGATGCGGTGATAAAATTTGGAAGAAAAGAGCTGTCGCTTGGTTATACAGTAGATTTAGAAGAAACTCCTGGAGAATATCAGGGAGAAAGGTACGATGCTAGACAACGAAATATTAGATATAATCATCTAGCAATAGTGGATAAAGCACGAGCAGGAAACGAAGCAAGAATAGCTTTAGACAGTCAAGATGCAATAGAAATTAAAAAAGAGGTCAATAAAATGAGCCAAAAAAAAATAAAAATTGATAATGTAGAATACATGATTGATGAGCTAGCAGCAGATTATGTTGCTCGCTTAGAAAGAGATCTAAAAAATCTCAATGATGAAAGATTGCGTGTTGAAGATCAAATTAAAATGATTCGCGAAGAGCTTGAAAAAGTTGAAGGCGAAAGAGATTCGTCTAAAGATATGCTAGAAAAATCAGAAGAAAAAAATATGATGATAAATAGCGATTCAGCAAATTTTAGAGATGCTGTTTCAAGAAGAATTAAATTATATAAAGTTGCTGAATGTCATTTAGACTCTGCTATTATAACTAAGCTCGAAACTATGAGCGAATTAGAAATTAAAAAGCTCATTATTTCAGAATGTCGCAAGTCTGTGAATTTAGATAATAAATCACAAGCTTATTTAGATGCTATGTACGACACTATTTTAGACGAAGACATTAAAAAAAGCGTTAACGTTGATAATGTAAGTTTTAGCACAGAAAAAACAAAATCTGATTCTTCAATCGTTGACGTAAATGCTTCACGTCTGAAAATGATGGAAGATCAGAAAAATGCTCATAAAAAAGGAGCTAAATAGATGAATAATGCATCATTTCAAAATAGTTATAATTTTAATATGCCGAAAGGTGTTTTAGGACGTATAGCAGATTGTGGGTTTAAAAATACACTTTCTCCTATGTGTTTAGAGGCGATTCCTGCAGGCGTCGGTGTAATGAAGCCCATTAATTTAGATTACAAAATTATGCTTCCTAGAAATGATACAGGTTCTGTTGCATTATCTGCAGACTTGATAGTAGCAAATACTGTAAATGCTACTGTAAATGGTGTTGCAATCCCTCCTGTATTGTATGCTACATCACACTTAGCAACAATGCAAGCTGTTGCAAATGCAATTGCAGCCATTCCATCTGTTCAAAGTTCAATAGTTGGAGGTATTAATAATAGAACAATTACAATTATCAGCAACGTGGGAACTGCAACAACTATAACAGTTTTTACAGTTACAGGAGGAGCTTCTCAAGCAACTATAACAATTACAACTTTGCAAAGCGGAACTTTTTTTGGTGTTACTCAATCTGTTTACAGCAAAGCAAACGCTTATATTCCAGATTTAGGGCCAAATTTAACGCTTTCAAGCGGTATTTCTTCTCCTTACTATGAAGGTCAAGTAGCCCCTACACTAACCCAGGGACGCATTTATGTAATGCCTGAAACTGTTGTTAATTCAAACAGTTTAGTTTTCATGCGCGTAGCAGCAAACGGTCCTAATACGCAATTGGGTTCATTTAGAGGAGATGCAGATGGTGGAACTTGCGTTCAAATCTTAACGATAGCGATTTGGCGCGAAGGAAATGAATCAGTTGGCAATCTTGCAGTATTAGAACTTAACATACCTTAATTTTTTTGGAGAATAAATGTTTAATAAAAAATCTTTTAGATCTGTCAGCTTAGATGCTGCTGGAGATATATTCTTTGCTCGTCAACTTGAATACGTACAAGCTAGAGTATATGAATATCAATATCCCGCTTACAAAGCTTATCAGTATATACCAATCAATTATAATATTCCAGCAGGCGCTGAGTATGTAACTGCAACAGGTTATCAATCTGTTGGGCGTGCAAGAATTATCAATTCTTATGCTGACGACCTTCCTGAAGCAGGTGTGGTAGGAACACAGTTAACAAATCCAATTCAATCCATTGGTACGTCTTATCGTTATTCTCATCAAGAGATTCGCTCAGCTCAGTATGCTAATATTGATTTGCCGATGCGTCAAGCAGAAGCTGCAAGACGTGCTAACGATCAGTTAGTTAATAATTTAGCTATTGCAGGTGACCCTCAAACAAGCACCTATGGTTTAATTAATAATCCAGCTGTTCCACAATCTACTGTGCCAGCAGATGGCGTTGGAAATTCCACTTTGTGGGTAAATAAGACTTCAGAACAGATTTTACGTGATATGAACTTGATTGTTAATCAAATTGTCACTAATTCAAATGGCGTTGAGATGCCTGATACTCTGTTATTGCCCATTGAGCAGTATACTTTGATTGCTTCTGAACCTCGTTCTATCAATTCAGATACAACGATTTTGCAATACTTTTTGTTGAATAATCAATTTATCACAACTGTTGATTGGCTTGCACAGCTTTCTGAAGCAGGTACGGGCGGTGCAGATGTTATGATAGCTTATGAGAAAAATGAAAATAAATTAGCTATGCAAATTCCAATGGCGTTCACTCAATACCCTCCTCAAGAAAGAAATTTAGAGTTTGTAGTACCTTGTGAAAGCCGTTTTGGTGGTGTTACAATCTATTATCCGCTATCAATTATAATTGGTGAAGGTATTTAAAAATGGTTTTATTAACTTACAAAGGACAGAATTTTATTTATTTCGGAACTATAAAGATAGTTCCAGGAATTAATGATATTTCTGACGATGAATTTCATAAACTTATGAAGTTTCCAACTTTTAAATCTCGTGTTGAATCTAAAAAATTTAGTGTTCCAAATTCTTTTAATATTGAAGCTTATCAAAAAGCTCAAGTGCAGAATAACATTAATGAAACATACAACAATGAAGAAGAAGAAGATAAAAAATCAGATAAAATGAGCGTAAAGCAAACTATTAAGAATATTCAAAAAATAGATGATCTAGACTATTTAAATAGTTTGTTAGAATCAGATGATCGCGAAAAAGTACAAGAATCTATTTTTGAAAGAATAGATGTGCTTGAATCTAAAGAAAAAAATAGGTGATCTTATGTCTTGTGCAGTAAGTACAGTAACAAATGCAGAAATATTAGCTTTATTATTTGTGATTGCTCCACAATTTATAACTACGGATCCTATTAAATTAGCAGCATATAATGCACTTATAGACGCCCTGAGATGCATGATTAATGAATCGCTTTTGGGGTGTTGTGCAGTCTTAGCTTTTGCAAATTTACTAGCGCATTATCTAACTATGCAAACAAATTTGTACTTGGGTATAACTAGCAGTATTTCAGAAGGTCAACTATCAATTTCGCTTGCAAACACGGTTGGAGGCAACTTTTATGGTTCAACCCCATATGGTCAAGCTTATTTAGCTTTAATTGGAAATGTTTTAATAGGTGCTTACGTAACAAATTCAAAATTAGGATGGTATGGCCCGCAGTGCTGTTCAGGACAAGGATCTTGGTTTTAAGAAAATTCTTGAAGATATAAAAAAAACAGGAATTCAAGAAATTCTTGTAGGAATTCAAGAAGGAAGTAAAACAAAAGTAGAATCAAAAAAAGGTCGCAAACAAGATTCAGGTGTTAATATTGCTCAATATGCAGCTGAGAATGAGTTTGGAACGAATAAAATTCCTGAACGATCTTTTATGCGTTCTACATTTGACCAAAAAATTAATGAAATTGAAGATGTTATTGATGAAGAAATAGCATTAGTTATTGATAATGTACAAAGCTTGCCCAAAGCGCTTGCAAGAATTGGTGTATCGATTCAAGCATTAGTAAAAATTAAGATAAGAGAAATAAGAAGTCCCCCAAATTCTGCTGCTACTATAGCAATTAAAAAATCATCGAAACCTTTGATAGATTTTGGGCAAATGATAGCCGCAGTTAGGTATATTATAAGAAGAAAAAGCACAAAATAATTTTCAATGTAAAGCGGATTTACATTGAAAATTCAACGATAAGAATGCTCTAAAGAAATAAAAAAAATGGTAAAAAATGAGTCCTTTTCAAATCTTTAGAGTCCCTTTAAATCTTTATAGAAAGAGTGCAGGAGCATATATAAACGGTATTTGGGTTGAAGGTTCAGAAACTTTAATTCCCATTACTGCTAGTATTCAGCCGACTTCTGGAGAAGAAATGTTGTCACTTCCTGAAGGCCGAAGAAATAGAAAAACTTACTCACTTTTTACGTCTACTCAAATCGAAGTAATTCATGGCGCAAATGATTCAATAAATCCTGATCAAATTTTAATTTTTGGTGAGAGATACGAAGTTACTAAAGTTGAAGTGTGGCAGAATAATCCCCCGGTTTTTGGAATTGTGAATCATTATAAATTTTACGCAAGTGCGTTGGAGGCTATTATCTAATGCCTATAAATTATGCAATTGTTAAAAATAATCTATATAATTGGGCTGTATCTGTTGTACCGGTTGGCATGCCTGTGATTTTTTGGGAACAGAATTCTCCACGTCCAAAAATTGCATACATTACTCTTTGGTTAAGTTCAATTATAGCTATTAATCAAGATTACTCTTCTCCTCAAGCAAATTTGAATGGTGATATAAACATGAAAGGTGATAGACAATTCACTTTACAAATAAATGCATACGGAAACAATACATTAACGGTTTTAGAAAATATTAGATCTTCATTGCAAAAACAAACTGTTTTAGATACGCTCAGAGCGGGGGGAATAGTTTTTTATCAATCACTAACAATTAACGAAATTTCAGAGTTAGTAGATTCCCAATTTGAAGAAAGAAGTCAATTAGATGTTTTGATGGCAATTGGACAAACTTACACTGATAACCCCGGATATTTTAACGAGATTGAAGTGCAAGAAGTTTATGAAAACGCAATTGAAACAGTCGTCTACGATGACACAATAATAATTACAAGTCCTTAACAGGAGGAAATATATGCCTTTGAATGATATTGTGAATGTCTTTATCACTAGACAGACGCAGACAATTAGCGAACAGGGATTTGGCATTCCGATGATTTTTGGTGCTAATGCTAACTTTGATGAATTGATTCGTTATTATGCTAGTATTGATGACGTAGCATTAGATTTTAGCTCAACAAATCCAGAATATATTGCTGCTCAAGATATATTTTCACAAAATATTTCACCAAATTTAATTGCGATTGGACGTAGACAAGTCGATACAATAGGTGTCAACGTAGTTACTGCAATGACAGGTGAAGATTACATCTTAACAATAAATGATAATATTTATACTATTTCTTCTACTTCTGCGTTTACTTACTCAGTTGCTACATTAAACAGCGATTTAGTTTCAGGAAATATCATTACTTTAGATGTTCAAAATACAGCTGTAAGCGTTACAACTAAAGTTTTATTTAATGCTGATTTTGTGACAGGAAATAGTATTGTACCGACAGTTAATGCAGTGCCTTTAGCAGCAGTTTTATTTAATACTAATCAAGCGCAAACTATTCAAGATGTAGCTACTCGAATCGCTTCAAATGCTAGTGTTTTTTCTGCAACAGTCACAGCAGTCAGAGAAATAACAGTTGTTTTTGACTCACCAAATTCAAATATTATCACTTCTGTAATAACTACATTAGGAGCAAGTCAGCCTACTGCTACTATAACGCAACTTGGATTTTTATACAGTGGAAGCTCAGCTAATACAATGTCTAATATTGCAAATGCTCTTTCTCAACTTGCAGTAGTAGAATTTGCAGACGTTTCCGGAACGAATAATAGAATATTAAGCGTTCAAGGACCTGTAAATACAACTGTGACTTTAACAAATTTTGTAATTACTGGAGGAGTAAGTCAGCCAACAGTTGTTATCACAAATCCTGCTCAAGCTGTTAGTAGAGAGACAATCGCTAATCAAATTTATACATATATTCACAACTTATATTTAAATACTGTTAATTTTCCAGTAGATGCGGTTGATAATGGTGATGGAACGTTTAACATTATAAATGCATCTCCAGCAACTAACACGCCTTTTACTTTTAAAGTTAACACTTCAATTGCTAGTCCAAATCGCGCTGTAGTAAGAATAACTCAAGTTGCAGCAGGATTAGACTATACAATTAATTTGAATGGAATAGCTTTTACATATAGATCAAGCATAAACGTACAAAATGCAAATGATATTGCTATAGTGCTTACAGATTTGATAAATGATCCTTTGAGCACTGTTGCAGTCACTGCTGAAAATATTTTGGATGGTTCAATTGTTATTACTGCTGATAATCTAAATAGTAACTTTTCAATTTCTGTAACAAATAGCATTATGCAAAGCGAAAAAGGTTTAGATGTATTACCTTTAGTCGCTGTAAACTCTGCTGCAAGCGATTTAGATAGAATCAACAATTACAATAGCAATTGGTACGCAATTATAGCTATCGATAGAAATCAAGCAAATGTTTTAGACATTGCAGATTGGACAGAAGTACATATAAAACTTTTTGGAACAGCTTCAGCAGATACACAGATCATCGATGTCGCAGCAGGCGTAGATTTAAATTCTATCGCTGCAAAATTAAATCAGATGGGATACGTTAGAACGTTTGTTATGTATCATCAAGATGCTAATTTTGACTATCCAGAAGCTGCTTGGTTTGGAGCTGTTTTACCGCTTGAGCCAGGCTCTGAAACGTGGAAATTCAAAACGCTTAATGGAATTTCATATAGTAATTTGACAACTAGTCAAAGCTTAAATGCTTTAGGAAAGAAAGCAAATACGTATGAATTTATCGCAGGAATTGGAATTACACAAAATGGAACACTCGCCCAAGGCGAGTTCATAGATATCATAAGAGGAGTTGATTGGTTAACGGCTAGAATTCAAGAATACGTATTTAGAGTATTAGTAAGTAATCCAAAAGTGCCCTACACTGATTCTGGGATAGCTTCTATTCAAGCAGAAGTATTAAGAGTTTTGCAGCTTGGAATTGATAATGACTTTATATCTGCTGATCCACAACCTGTTTGTACAGTTCCAAGAGCTGCAGATGTTCCGCCTGCTGATAAAGCTGCAAGAATTTTGAGAAATGTGCGTTTTCAAGCAACTCTGAGTGGTGCTATTCACGCAGTAGTTATACGTGGAACAGTGTCAGTTTAATAAACTGTATCAGTTTAATAAATAGCCAATGTAAAGCTGCTTTACATTGGCTAGAATTTAAAAAAATAAAGGAGTATAAAATATGGCAGTTTCTACATTCGATCCAAAATCTGTTGTTGTCACAATTGGTGGAATACCTATGTCAGGATATGCTGACGGCACATTTCTTGAAATTACTGCAGATAATCAACAGTTTACTAAAGTCACTGGCGCAGATGGCTATACTACACGCATAAAATCTAACAATTATGGCGGAGTAATGACGCTAACATTAGCGCAGTCATCTTTTTCTAATGATGCTTTAAGTGTAATTTTAAATGCTGATAGACTTTCAAATGCAGGTGTAGTGCCTATTTTGATAAAAGACTTAAGCGGAACAACAGTTGTTTTTTCAGCAACTGGATGGATTCAACAATTTCCAGACATAAGTTTTGGAAATGAAATGAATAATCGTGCTTGGGCAATAGAATTAGCAGAAATAGATATATTTATTGGCGGAAATGGAGAGAATAACTAATGATCGAAACTTTTGAAAAAGTTATAGGCACTTCAAATTACATGATCACACAGCTACCTGCTCGCAGAGCTTTAAGATTACAAGCAAAATTATTAAAATTAATTGGACCAGCTTTTTCGCATTTGTTTGTGAATGCTTCAAGTGATGCTGAAAATGCTGACAAAGCATTACCAAAAGCTATTTCTCTTTTTTTAGCAGAATTAGATGATAAAACTTTTGATGTTTTTGTAATGGAAATGCTTCAAGGTGTTAGAAAAGATGGGCACGAGTTGACAAATAGCACTGTAGATTCAGAATTTTCGGGAAACTTGAATGAGTTATTTTTAGTCATTCAAAATGTTTTGGAGGTAAATTTTGGAGATTTTTTAGCAGAAGGAGGTATTTTGAAGTCTCTAATGAATCAAGACAATCAAGTGATATCTCAGAAAAAATAAAAAATAGAATAGATGAAGAGCTATTAAATGAATTTTATGTTTGGAGTTTAATTTCTGATAAAATTGCTACTTTAGAAGAGCTAGAAAAAATTTGGTCATATGATGATCTATTACGATGTCATGCTTTTTTAGAAATTAGAAATGCTATTCAATTAGATCAAAAAAAGGTTAAAAATGTCAATCGTAAGATCGCTACTAATTAAAATTGGTTTTCAAACTGACAAATCAAGCGTAAATCAAGCTAATCGTACAGTTGATAGATTTAAATCTAAATTTGCTTTAATTGCTGCATCTGCAACTTACGCAGCAACAAAAGTTGTGGGATTTTTTAACTCTATTGCAAATAGTCTTTTAGATGCAGATGATTTATCAAAAGCTTTAGGAATTTCTTTAGAACAACTCATAGCAATTCAAAAAGCAGCATCTAATTTCAGAATAGATGAAACTCAAATTTCAGGCGCACTTAATACATTAAACGAATTATTAATTGGATTTAGAACTAAAACAAATTTAGAATTAGCTGAAATTGCTAGAGCAAGAAAGTTTGAGATAACAGAAGAAGACAATTCACTTTCAATATTACAAAAAGTTTTAGTAGGGCTTTCTAATATAAAAGATGAGCAAGAAAGAATAAGAGTCGCTGGAAATATTTTTGGAAAAGAAATTGCTCCTAAAATTTCAAATCTTTCTGTACAAATAGAAAAGTTTAATGAAGCTAATAAAAATTTCTTAGATAATTCTACAGATTTACAAAAAACTGTAGATGTTTTTAAAAAATACGATGAATTAGTTAGAAGTTTAAATGAAGCTTGGAAATCTTTCGTAATAGACATTGCTCCAGATGTTGTACAATCTTTAAATCATATCTTAGAAAGCATTAAACAAAATTTTCAGTGGATGAAAGTTCTGTATAATTTTCAATCTGGATTTTTTAAATTTGCTAAAAATCCTTTTACAGATCAAAAAGATCTAAAAGCTGCAATTTCACAAGGCTCTAAACTTTTAGATCCATATTTTGATAGATTTAAAAATAACACTTCTTTTTTAACAGAAAAAGCAAAAGAAAAAATTATGCAAGCATCTACAGCAGTAAATGCATACATAGGAAATAAAGATGATTTAAATAATATGAATAATCAATTTAGATCAAATAACATTCCAAACGTTACTGTTAATAATGAGATAAACGTGCCCACAGGTACTCCTCAAGAGCAAACTCAAATGATCACAGAAGCTATTACAAAAAGTTTTAGATCAGCGATCGAAAACTCATGGCGAGAAATTCAGTATAACAATCCTCAAGTTGAGTAAAAAAAAATGGTTTTATCTTTACTTTTCGGAAAAAAATATGCGAAATCAACGATTGCTACTGTAACTTTAGATGCGACTTTATCCGAAGATCATGAATATAATTCAAAAGTTACAAGTTTTCCAGTTGAAGATGGTCGAGTTGTAACTGATCATATAATTAAAGAACCTGAAAGGGTTCAAATTTCGGGAATTGTTTCAGATACTCCTTTAGCTATTTTGACATCATTTAATAGATCAATTGACGCGTTTAATAGATTAGTACAAATTTACGAAAATAAAGAAATAATTACAGTTGTTACTGGAATTAAAATTTATACTGACATGGTCATGACGAGCTTACAAGTTCCGAGGAATTTACAAACTGGTCAAAGTCTAAACTTTATTATTGAACTTCAGAAAATATTATTAGATCGTTCGATTAGATATGTAGAAAATGCAGATAATCCTTTTAATAAAACTCAAGATAAAATTCCAAGGGAAATTGTTTCAGAAGCTACTGTGTATCCATTTTTTCAAAATGACCCCCCTTTTTCTTTTAAAGATCAAGCACAAAGCGCTGTAAACGTGGGCATACAAGATCTTTTGCAAATTCCTAACAAAGTTTTACCAAATATTACAAATGCTGTTTTAAAATTAAAAGGTTTGTATTAATGCAAATTATCCCGTTTAAGCAACCTGCAAAATGGCAAGAGCAGATTGAGCTTGATAGAATCATTTATATTTTAGAATTTACTTGGAACGCTTTGAATGAATTTTGGACGATGAATATTTATAATAGAAACGAAGAACCATTAATTTTAGGAATAAAAATTGTTCCAAATTTCCCTTTGCTGAAAGCATATACAGTTTTTGGAAAGCCTGAAGGTGAAATTATTTGTCAGAATATTATTAATTCGCCTGACACAATCAGCCGTTTTGATATGTCTCAGAAATTTGAACTTGTTTACTATTCTACACAAGAATTACAAATAATATTATCATCAGAAGAGGCGTAATGCAATTTGATAGAGTTATACAAGCTAAAATATTAATCACAAATGATAAATATAATGGATTTATTGGTGAAATAGATATCAAAAATCTCAGAATTACTTTTAATGTTTTAAAAACTTTTTCTTTGTCAACTAATACAGCAAATGTAAATATTTATAATTTAGGCGCAAATAATAGAAATAGATTAACAAATTTTGGCGATCAGTTAAGATTATTTGCGGGCTATGAGCAACAAAATGGAGCACAATTAATTTTTATAGGATATGTAAATAAATTAAATCATACTTTCGCATATCCTGAAATTATCTCAAATTTAGAATGCGGAGATGGCGAAAGAACATTAAATAATACGACAATTTCTATTTCATTTGCTCCAAAAACAGCTGTGCGCACTGTTATTGAATATATTGCTCAAGAGTTAAATTTTCAAATTGCTTATTTTGCACCTTCCGAAAATTTAATTTATGAAAATGGAAGCTATGAAACAGGTTTAGCAAAGAATCTTTTAGATGCTGCTTGCAAGAAATTAAATTTACAAGCAAGTGTTCAAAATGACAATTTGATAATTATTGCATATAATGAATCTACTCCAAAACCTGCTGTCGAAATAAATTCACAAACGGGTATGCTAGGAGTGCCTGAAAGGTACGTTGATAAAAGACAATATCTTTATCAAGCAATATCGCCCAATAATCCTCCAAAACCTGGTTGGTTGGTTAGAGTTTTATTAAGGCCTGATATACTTCCGGGAGATCGTATTAGAGTTAGATCGACTAAAGTTGATATTGATAATGAATTAATTGTATACTCTATAAGACATACTGGAGACAATTATGGGCATGATTTTGAATCTGTAATAGAGGCTTTTCCGTCATGACTCCCCTTCCCCAAATTTTTAATGATTCCGTTTGGTCTATACTTAGCAGTATGCATACAGCACTGCCGGCAATTATAAAATCATATGATGCTGAAACTAACAAAGCAACAGTACAGCCGGCTTTGAATAAAGCTTATGATTCAGGTGAAATGTCTATGCCAATTCTTGAAAATGTGCCAATAATTTTTCAATCTGGCGTTAATTTTTCAATTAATTTTCCGATTAATGTAGGCGATTATGTGCTGTTAATATTCTGTGAACGTTCAATTGATCTTTGGAAATCAGTTGGTGGTCAAGTCACGCCCGACGATCCGAGAAAATTCGCGCTTTCAGATGCTATTGCAATACCTGGTTTGATGCCTTTTAATTCTGATTTTTCAAAAAATAATGGAACAGATTTCTCGATTTCATTTGAAGATAGTGAGATAAGAATAAAAGAGAATGGCGATATTCAAATTAAAACATCAAATAAAATTGCGATTGGAAATCAAGCTATTGAATTACTTCAAGAAATATCAGATACTTTAGCAGCAATTTCAGCAATTACAATAACAGTACCACCTGGAACTAATCCTCCAGTGGCTTTTCCAATAAATAATATTGCTACATTTACAGCTATCAAGTCTCAAATCGATTCAATTAAAGGAACAATTACATGATTGATTTTGCATTAGATCAAGAGACAAACGATTTGATTTTTAAAAACTTTGATTTCTTTTTATTTGATGATACAAATCAGATTATGCAAAACTTAGCAATTCGCTTGCGCTTTGTTTTGGGTGAATGGTTTTTAGATATCACTCAAGGAGTGCCTTATTTTGAAGTTTTTTTTAAAAAATCTCCCAATCAAATTCAAATTGAATCTATATTGAAACAGGAAATCGTAAATACTAGAGGAATTATTGAGTTGACTGCTTTTGAATCTTCATTTGATCAAGCTAAAAGAATTTACTATGTAAAATTTAGTGCAAAATCAATTTTTGGAGAAAATTTAATAAAAGAAATGGAGTTGCCCGCGTGAACAACAACAATAATAATATAGAATATGGCGTGACTTCAAGCGGATTTAAAAGTAAACGCTTAATTGATATCAAAAACGAGTTAGAAGATTATTTTATTGGAGAATTTGGAGAGATAAATCTTGATGCACAATCCGTTACAGGCCAGATAATAGGAATATTCTCAAAAGTTATTGCAGATATTTGGGAGAATCTTAATGATGTTTATTTAAGCGAATATCCAAATTCTGCGAGTGGAATATCTTTAGATAATGTCGTACAATTGAATGGCTTAACTAGAATTGCAGCTCAAAGAACTTTTGTAATTGGTGTTGCAACAGGTGCTGAAGGAACATTAATTATTTCTGGAAGGATTGCAAGACAGCCTAATACAGAAAATCTATTTATATCTACTGAAAATGCATTTATTACTCGCTCTAATTCAGTTCAAAATAAAGTAAGAGTTGATACAGCACTAGCGCAAGTTTATACAATTATAACGAGTGGAGTTTCTTACACTTATTCATTACCTGTAATAAATTTTTCTGGTCCTTTTGTTGCTGCAAATGTAATAAATTTAAAAGTGAACGGAGTAAACATACCTCAGGTTGTTTACACTACAAGCTCAGCTAACACATTTAATTTATTAAGAACTGCGCTTCTAACATCTTCTGCAATTTCTACAGCGACAATTGTAGGAAACACAATTAAGTTAACTCCAACTATTGGATTTTCAGTAAAAATTAGTGCAGTAGAAATTACTGGAGGAGTAAGTCAAGCAACTTATACTGAAACTTTAGAAATTCCTTTAGATTCTAATACAGTCGCTGAGTACTTATCAGCATCTTTAAACACTTCTTCTAATTTAACATCTACTTTCGATAACTCAATTATTACAATTACAGCAGTAGATACTGAAAATCCTTATTCTTTAAATGTTGGAATTGGCTTAACAATCACTCAGATAAGCTCTCCAGTACCTTTTTTAGCTCAGAATTATGGATCTATTGCTGTGCCAATTGGCAGTTTAACAGAAATAGTTACCCCTGTTGCTGGTTGGACGAGTATCACTAATTTCAAAGCAGGCGTAACAGGAAGAAATCAAGAAACTGACGAAGAATTAAGACTTAGACGTGCGCAATCTCTTAGAGTTTTAGGTGCTGCAACAGTAGAAGCTATTAGAGCAAGATTGCTTCAAGAAGTACCCGGAGTTAGTTCAGTGACAATTTTTGAGAATGTGACATTAACACAAGATCCAATAGAAATATCTTTTTCAATTGCTTTTAATGCTACAAGTACAATTGAAGTTTATTTTGAAGGAGATTTAATAGGCTCTATAGCGTGGCAAGGAACACAATTAGCTACAATGAATGCAATAGCAGCTTTGATATTAACTCAGCCAGAAATAAAAAATGTTTTAGTTTTAGGAGTTGGAAATTTAAATCTTTCTATAGAAATAGAAGACTCACAAGAAATTACAGTTTCTTTTGTGATTTTAGGAAGTAACCCTCCTGTATATATCACAGCAGGTGGAAGGCCTCCTAAGTCATTTGAAACAGTTGTTGAAGGCGGTACAGATACAGCAGTTGCCTTAAAAATTTGGCAATTAAAACCGGCAGGAATTCAAACTTTTGGAAATACACAAGTTAATATTTTTGATTCTCAAGGCAATATACAGCCTATATTTTTTAGCAGAGCAAGTCAAATTTATATTTGGGTGACAGTAACTTTAACTTTCAATCCACAAGAAAATTTTCCCGCAAATGGTTTTCAGCAAGTTGCAAGCGCGATTTTAGCTTATGGAAACAGTTTAGGAATTGGTGTTGATGTATTCATTCAAAGGGTGCAAGCAGCAATATTTTTAGTTCCGGGAATTGCTCAAGCAGTTGTTGAACTCGCTCGTACATTAAATACAAATGACACGCCCGTTTATGATATAATTGATATTGAAATTGGACAAACTGAAGTTTCAGTTTGGGATCTTTCACGCATATTTGTGAGCATATAAATGGTTTTAATTATCAATCATTTTCAAAGATCTTTAGCATTACTTGCTTCTCAATTTCGTGGAGAAAAAAGAAATGGCGAGCTAACAAACTTACAAAAAGTAATCAAAGCTTTAGTAAGATCTCTACAAGAAGCAGAAGATGTTAATTATGAATTAAAAACACAAAGATGGCTGTCAGTAGCTTTAGGACAACAACTTAATGAACTTGGAATAATTTTAGGATTACTTAGACTGGATGGAGAATCAGATTCAGATTATAGAGAGCGTTTACAATTTCAGATTTTTATAAATACTTCAAATGGCACTCCTGAGGATGTTATTAAAACATTAAAATTTCTAACAAATGCAAGCAAAATTGGGTATTTTGAAATTTATCCTGCATTTTTTCAAATGGAAACCGATGGTTTAAAATTTCCAATTCCTGCGAATCAACTTAATGACGCGATTTTTTCAGTTTCACCTGCAGGCGTAAATTATGCGCCAATTATTGCTACATATAACGTTCCTATTAGTTTTGAATTTTCAGGAGATAGTGCTTTCAGCATACTTGGAGTAGCTCCTTTGATTTCTAATCCAATTTATATAACTAATTTAGAAATAGAACAAGACATCATTCCTAATAATGCATTATTAGCTATTTTATCAGGAAATTCATACTTAGAAGGGCCTCAAGGGGGGTTTGACGAGCTTGATTTTCCTTCAGAAATTGCTGGTCAATTTAGTGAATTAATACAAAAAAACGGAAACTTTGCACCAAAAAGGTACTGAAAATGATTCCTAAACCTACAATGCTTCCTGAGTGGGCTAGCGACGATGTTATAAATCCAATTAATGGACAATATAATGTTGTTGTTCCCCCGCTTGAAAAAAAACAAGCAGGTTGGGGATACCTTGAAAAGCCTAATAGACAATGGCTAAATTGGTTTCAACGCACTGTGTATGATTGGATTGCTTATTTTGATCAAAATTTAGATTTTGAAGCAGATTTAATCTCACCTGTTTGGAACGGCTTGACTAATCAGCCAGATGAAAATAATTTGTATTATGTAAAAGATGGTGACAGAGTATTTTTTAGCTGCTCAATAACGTGGTCAGCAAATGTAGATAATACATTAATTTTATATACTGATAGTTTGCCTTTCACTTCTAAAACTGTTGCAAATGATGTAAATTTTGGACAAGTCATAACATGCACCAGAGGACCTTTTACTGCAACTCTTCCAAATTCTAAACAAATTTTAGGAGTAATAGGCTCTGGAACAAATAGACTTAGAATATTTGAAGTTGATTTAGCCACAGGAGTTGGTCAAAATGTAATTGTAAAAGGGGCAGCTGGCCAACTTTATTTAACAGGGTTCTATTTTATTGATAATATATAAAGAGAAAAAAATATGCTACCTCCTGTAACTATACCAGAACTAGATCCAGCGGGTATTTTAGATCCTGTAAATGATCAAATTTTAATTCGCCAAGGATTGAATGATCGACGCATTAGCCCAAATAATCTTTTTACTTTGAAGCTAGAAGCATTAACAACATTAAACGTTTCTATAGAGCCTGACGACGTGATTTTAGTTGGAAAAAATAATGGTGATAGCACATACACTAACTACAAAGCAGATCCAAGAAGATTAGGCTTCTTGTCAGGGGTAACAATGTGGTTTTACTCTGACACATCCCCGCTGTATTGGACAATACAACCAAGTTTAGGAAACAGATTATTAGCTGTAAAAGGTGGTGCGCTAGCTTATCAAAATTTTGGGCAGCAAGGAACTTGGCAACAAACAGATGCTATTTTGACTGTTGAACAAATTGCATCGCATAGTCATTTTATGGATACAAATGTTTACTGGAGAGGTTCTGGAAGTGTTTCAGACACAAAAGTAGCAGCTGGAAAGGGGGGTGAATCGCATCAAAAATACGTTCCAAGTTTTACAACCGGAGGAGCTGGCTCAACAAGAAAGACTTCAAGTGGAGATAACAACAATCCTACAGATGTATTGCCAGACGCTTTGCCTCATAATCATGGATCGCAATGGCGTCCAGCAGCTAACGTGGGCGTTATTGCACAAAAAACAGGTTAAAAAATGGAAAATACAAACTGTAGAACAGATTGTTCTTTTGTAAAAAGTGGCTTCTGCAATACTGATAAAGAGTGCCCTTTTTATTGTGAATCAATATGGCAGTTGCAGGGTACAACAGAAGTTAAAATTATTAAAGATTGCTCTCCGAAAAGACAAATTATGGAGCAAAACAACTTACATTACAAATTTTCTGTCTTGCAACAACTTCAAGAAGATTTAAGAAATAGACTAGATAGAATAGAACTGCTTTTAAATAGTCTTATTAAGCAAAGTGAAGTTTATTTAATTGAAAAAATGAAAGATAAAGATTTAAAAGATAAAATATATCATATTGCTAATGAAAATAAGCTAAAAAATATAGAATAAATTTAAAAATAGGTGTTGCATGAATATTTTAAATAACATTTTTAATAAGTCTGAACAATTTTCGGGAATTTTAGGATTAGAAGATTTGCTAGAAGGTCGTTTTGAAAACGATGTAAACGACAATCCGATTTACATCGGCTATTCACCTTCCCCAAATGCTGATCCTGGGTTAGCTGTCTGGTACATTAGAAAAATAATTTACGTTGGAACAAATATAGTTAGAACACAATTGCCAGACAGTGGAATAAAATTTGCATATGTCTGGAATGATAGAGCTACATATTTTTCTTGAATTTTAGCTATTTAATTAAAATCAATTTATTCAAAAAAATAAAATTTAGGTAAAAAAATGTCAGAATATGCATTTAATCCACTAACAGGAAAACTAGACAGGATTGGAAGTGGCGGCGGCGGAGGTGATGGTGGTGATATATTACTAACAAAATATGAAACCCCCGGAAATTTCACTTGGACTAAAAATGCTAATACAGCATCCATAAGCATTTACGGATGGGCGGGAGGCTCAGGAGGTGGCGGTGGAGGTACTTCAGATGTAAATATTTTTTTAGCAGGAGGCGGTTCAGGAGCTTCAGGAGCAGGAGCTTTCTATTATGAAATGTTAGCAACTTCTGTTGGAGCAACAGAAAATGTTGTTGTAGGAGCAGGTGGAGCAGGTGGAGCAGGTGCTTTAGGAAATGATGAAACTGGCGCATCTGGTTCAAAAGGACAAGCAACACTATTTGCTTCTCTAAGTACAATTGACGAAGATGCTATTCCAAATTTTTTAATTAACAGTTTTGGAGCAGGCGGAGGGCCTGGATTAAGTGAAACCGGAGGACTTGGCCAACCAATAATTTCTGTGGGCTCAGCTACTATTTTAAATTGTTATGGAGGATCAGCAGCTTCATCAGTTAATGCAACAGCTGGTGCTGGAGCGCCTTTTACTTCAATTTTTTCAAATGAAAGAACTTCTTATTTATGCAATTCCGGAGGCGGTGGAGGCGGTGCTGTTGCAGATGCAACAACATTATCTTTGCCAGCAGATGGCGGATCAATGTTAAGATTTAATGATGCATCAGTTTTATTAGCTGGAGGTATAGCAGCAGCAGCACCTGGCGGAAATGGCGGAAATGGTCAAAATGGCGGAAATTCAGGAACTGGAGGAATAATTTTTTCAGGAACCGGCGGCGGCGGCGGAGCTTCAAGTCTGTCAGGAAATGGTGGAAATGGCGGAAATGGAGGAGGGTATGGAGCTGGAGGAGGAGGAGGCGCTGGTGCTATAAATGGTTTTAGCGCAGGGTCAGGTGGTTCAGGTGGTTCAGGAGCTCTGTGGGTTGTAGAGCATTTAAAAAGTTAAAATAAAATATAGGTTAATTATGAAAAATTCATTACTTTTTTCTATGACAATGTTAAGTTTTATAACATTAAATTCATGTGCAGCGCCAAATTTTGGCATGCAAGAAGCTAATTCTATGTATCCTCAATCTTATACAGAAACTCATACAAAAACTGTTATGGTTGCTCCCCCTTCTTACAGTATGCCTGCAATGCCCTCTTCTAATATTACGCCCAATTCTATTTATCAGCCTTCTAAATCACCTGATGAAATTCAAAAAAAAATTGAAGCTTCTATTTAAAATGCATATTTAGATCTAAATATGTTGAACGAAATCAAATTTTAAACTAATTTATTATTTTATTTCGTTGTCACTTTTTTTGTGTTTTTGTGTTTTTGTGTTTTTATAGAATTTAAGAATTCTTGTAGAATTTAAAAATTTTGTAGAATTTATATATTTTTTTCACACCGTTTGAAGTGAGAAAGTTTATTAAAAAAATAAACTTTCTCATTTTTATTAATCTTGTACTGTTTTATTGAATTCTTCATATTTTTTTATAAAAGAATTTTTGTTTATATAGCAATTTTCTAACATTTGCTCAAAACTTATTGATCTTCTATCTGCTGCTTCTTTTATAAATTTAATCATCGCAGCATTAGAATTGTCAGATAAGCCATTTAAATTTTTAAATTCTTCGAAACTTTCTTTTTGTTCTTCGCATTCTTCTATTTCTTCTATTTTTTCAATTTTAGCTATGTTTTTGCCTTTTATAAGTTTTTTTTCTATTTTTTTATCTTCATTTTCTTTTTCTTCAAACTCGGAAGGCTCATAAGCATTGCCAATAACGTCAGCAAAAAGTCTTCTTGCGAGTTTAGATAAGCAAGTTTTCCAAATCATGTCTTCCAGATTTTTGAACCAAGCTGACCAAAGTTTCGGCTTCCCATAAATATCGTGACTTAATCCCGCTTTTTTTGCTTGTTCTAACGTGTAAGTAACAGACATTGAAACTTTATTATCTGCTCTAGTGCCTTTTAGTGTTATTTTTTCTTGAGTATTTTCTATCTCTTCAATAATATGACCCGCTTTTAAAATCATCATATTCATGGTGCGAGCTGACATCATAATTTGAGGCTGTCCTTTAAGCTTTCCTTCTTTATCAACTGTTGCTGGAATAAGAAACATTCCTCCATTTAAAGCTGACATTGGTCCTATTCCCAACTCTCTTGCGCTCATAACAAGCGCAAAAACTCCAGGCATACCCCCCATAGCTGCATATGCGGGAGCTTTAGCGATAACTTCGCAGTATTTCATTAAAAATTCAATTTGATCAAATTCTGAAACATTCGATATAGTTAGTAAATTCATTTAATTAATTTTACCTAATTTTTCTTCTATTAATAAAAGTTCTAGTTTAAGTTGTACAACTTCATTTAAAGAATTTAATTGTTTTTTTATTTCGTAAATTTGCATTTTATAATTTGTTCCCCATTTTTTTTCTGCTTTTAAGATAATTTCTCTCGTTAATTCACAAGCTAATTTCTCAGATTCTTGATTTGAAAAAGCAAAACTACTAACTAATAATAAAGTTGTAAAAATAAATTTCTTCATTACTTCTCTCCAAAAAAATTCATAATTAATGAACTAATTTTTACTTTTCTGTCATTTTTTGTTTTTTTCATATTTCACTTTGTTTTTGTTTTTTTGTTTTTTTGTTTTTTTTATTTGCTTAGACAAATTATAAATTATTTGTCTAAGATTTTTGTTAAATTATAAAAACAGTTTTTTAATAAATTGTTTTGAAAATTTCTTTGACATCATTTACAGCTTCAAATTTATAGCTGTTTTTTAATTTGTCAGCTTTTAAAGCTTCGTTTTTTTCTAATTCGTCGTACATTGCTAATTCGTTATCTAAACAATCTAATAAATCATTATATATATCAACTTCATTAAAAATTTTTTTGTCATATAATTTTTGTCTTGTTTTGAAAATTTCTTTGACATCATTTACAGCTGCAAACTTATTGCTGTTTTTTAATCTGTTAGCTTTTAAAGCTTCGTTTTTTGCTAATTCGTCGTACATTACTGATTCGTCATTTAAGCAATTTAAAAAGTAATTATATTTTTCGAATTGTGTATTTTTCATTTTGTTAGCCTTTTTTTGTTTTTTGTTTTTATTTAAATTAATAGTTTATCATAAGACAGTAGTTGCATCCTGCATCTGTACATCTATCGCAATATATTTCTTCTTCTTGCTCTTCTTGTGCACATTCGTCATATGCAAACTGCATCTTATTATCTTCGTCTTCTTTGCGTATTTCATATATTTGATTCATTTTCTTTTATCTCTTTTATCTCTTTTTGCTTTGTTATGTACTAATCATTACATAAACAAAGATTACTTGCAATACAAAAAGATAAAAAAAGTAAAAAATTATGAAAAATAGCGATGCGCTCTGAGTATTTGCATATACAAATCTATTTCATCTTCATAATTTTCTTCTTGAAATTCGTAAATTTGAAACGTTGAATCTTTTTTAACTTGCAAAACTAGTCTGTTATCAACTTCAACATTATTTGTTACAGCGAGATGCTTATAAGCTGCAGTTTGAAGATTCCACGTTTTAGAGTATTTGAGAGAGCTTTTTATATCTATTAGACACTCTCCTTGAAAATTTTTTACATAGCAAATTAAGTCGACTTGACCTTGAAGAAAATATTCATCACAAAAAAATCTCTTTTCGGCATGAATCACTTTTTCAACGTTTTCATCAAAAAAATCGATAAATGCTTGTACATATTCAACGCAATCTAAATCTACTTTTTCAAAAAGCATATTTAACGCATACAGCTCGCAATATTTATGTATTCTTGTTCCTCTGTCTGCTGCGTAATTTAAAATATTCTCTGGTACTTTGTCATAATTGCTATAAATAGCAAGTACGCTTGTAACTCTTGTGTGTTTAGTTTCATCTATATTTTTACTCATATACTGCCTTTTTTTTTGTTTTATACATTGTTACAGTTGCAATTAAGCGACTGCATGTTTTAATCTTTTTTTGTAATCAATAATTACAATTATATAACTGCTAAAGTTAAAAAAATTCCTATAAAAAACGCTAAAACTGACAATAATAGTGTTTCTTTCAAACTCACAATTAGCAAACTATCAACAAGTTTGCTAATTGTTTTTTTATGAATTTTCATTTACTCAACTCCTTTTTTTATAATTATATTGTGTATAATCATTTAATATGCAACGATTATAAGCAAGCAAAAAATAAAGGAAAATGCAATGACACTCGAAGAATACGTAAAAAAAAATGGCTTAAAAGTTAAATATGTTTGCGCAAAAGCGAATATTTCAGCTGAAACATATCAAAAATTGAAAAATGGAGGAAGCGTTACAACTGAAGTTTGCGAAAGAATAAAAAGTAATATAAACACAGAATTACAAATTAAAATATGCAAAGGTCACGTAAGAAAAAGAACAAAAAAAGACTAGCTTTATATGTTAATATATTAATAAAATATAAAGCTAAACAATTGAAAATAAAGGAAAAAATGAAAAAAGAAGATATTTTTATAGAAAAAGTGAGTGAATTTAAATCGAGAATTCCAATACAAATTAAAGAAAAAGATTGGCAAATTTTAGCAATTGTAAAAGTTAGATATTATCAAATTCAAATTGAATGTTTGTTAATAAAAGCATTTTGCGAAATAAAAAAAAGCAATTTTTACTTTCTGGAACTGCCGTGTCGCAGATATACAAAAGTGCAAAAAGGCAATACTAAATTTATGAAAACAAACACTTTAAATTTTGACAATAAGAAAAATTCAGATGATTTTCAAAATTTTGCATTTGCAATGTTGTTAGAAAAAAATCCTGAACTTTTTCCTAATATTTTTGAAGATCTTAAAACTGATTTTAAACAAAATTCAAAAAAACAAAAAATATAGAAATAAAAAAAAAGGAATAAAATGGCTAAGCCAAAAAAGTTACGAGATGGAAAAATTTTTAGTATATACTTAGATAAATCTCAATTAGAACATGTAAAAAGAATAGCAAACAGAATGAGTCAAATAGAAGACAGAGATGTTAGCACTTGTGAAGCAATTAGAATTGCGTTAGAAGCAAGCTATCCAATGCAGAAACAACTTGATCTTTTTGAAACAAAAAAAATGAGACTAAAAAGAGAATTTCAAGAAAAAAATCAACTTGTTTTTAAAGAAATATAAGCAAATTTAAAGAAATTTAAAGAAATATGAGCAAATTTAAAGAAAAGCATTTAAAATTCTATAACATTAAAAAAAGTATAAGAAAAAAAGTGATAATTTTTAGAAATCAATATGTTAAAAATCACAGTGTAGAGCCGACTTTGTTAAGAATGTTGCTCGTATATAAATACTATTTAAACAAATATATTCAAAAAGAAATTAACAGTATTTAACAGTCTTAATTATTAATAAATAATTAAGATTTATTAATGTTAATTAAATTTTAAATTAAGTAAATAAATGATTATTTTCAAGAAAAAAATAGATATAAGAATTGAATGGAAAAGCAATATTTAATATTAATTTTTTTGAATTATCATTAAATATTGCAATTTAGACTTAGATTTTCTAATGTTAACAATTTTTTAAGAAAAAATAAATTTCTAAGCTGCCTATGCGGCAGTGAAATTTTACAGCTTCTTAAAATTTATATTGTATTAACTGTGTAATATTTTCAATAATATTTTTCAATTTTTCAATACTTAGCTCGCAATGTCGTTAAACATCACGAGCTAACTTTGCTTGTATAATTAAATTAAACTTGCTCAAGCTTTTTAAAAGCTGCTAATTTGTCGTCATGTTGTTGAATGTACAAAGCTAATCTTACTACTGCTGCAAAGTTTCCACTTCCTTTCATTAAATTTTTGCATCCTTCATCTTTTAAAAACATTTTATGTTTCATTTCGGGAAGCATCCACACAACTTCTGTTTCTGTAACTATGCCAAGTTTTACTTTAAATCCTCTATTTTGCCTATGATGAATTTCTTCTGAATCAATTAACAAAGTTCCTGGAATTAATTCAAGATCTTGATTTTTGAAGTAATATTTCAAATCTAATTTTTCTGTTAAATGCTCATCTCTTAAATTTGTTAGTTCAGCTTGAAACCACTTGCAGCGTATATCGTTTTGTTTTGCAATGTGTGTTACTGTTTCAATTGTATCTTGTGTTAAGTTTAACATGTTTTTCTCTCTTCGTTGTTTTTGTTTTTTGTTTCTTTTATACTGTTATTATGCAACATATGTAATATATTGTCAACACATAAGATTAGTTTTTTTTATTTTTTCAACTTTTGCATTTAGTCACGATCTTTGTCTTTGTCTTCATCTTCGTTTTCGTCTTCATCTTCGTTTTCATCTTCGTCTTTATCTTCGTATTTTATTACTAGCAGTCTAAAAGCTAGTTAAATACAAATACTTTAGCTAAAAAAACTTACTAGTTAAGTGTAATTCAAGCTCAATCTGATTAGATTGAGCTTGAAAAACTGCTTATTCGTAAGTTTTATTGAATTCTTTTCTAACTTCTTCTAGCAGATTCCATTTTTTTCTTATAATATTTGCTTCAACTAGATCATTGAGAGCAATTTCTGCTTTTATTAAATCGTCATACATACACATCTCGTTATTAATGAAAAATATGAAATCGTTATATTTTTCGTTTATAATTTGTTTTTGTGAGTTATTCATTTTACACCTTTTTGTTTGTTTTTGTGTTTTGCTATCTCGACTACTTGCTACAACTTAATGATGTTACTCAGTTCAGGAGCTTTTCGCTTTGATAACTTAAATATAGCATATCGCATATTTATTGACAAGCTTTATGTTACGTTTGTAAAATAAAAACAAAGCTGTTGCAAAAAATATACGAGTTATGCTATATTATAAGTAAGAACATCAAAAAAAAAGGGCTGTTATGAAATTAAAACTTTATCTAGTAGAAAATAAAATAGAATTTGCAATTTTCGCTAAAAAAATTGGTGTGAGCAGATATTATTTATCTTTAATTATGTCAGGTGCAAAACAACCAAGCGTGAGAGTCTGTCTCAATATTGAAAAAGAAACTAAAGGGGTTGTAACGTTAATCGACGTGATTAATATGTACGACGAGAGCAAAGATCCTCTAAAAAAATTAAAACTGAGTAAAGAAGCAGTATAATGAGTTTTAGCAGATTAGCAGATTAGCATGTTATTGAGATTTTGAAGAGAAAAATAAAGATTTGATAAATTTGTTTAAAGAGAATGCTAAATGAAATTTAGTTGTTAAAATTGCAAGAATGATTTATTATTTTAGAAAATGAAAAAGCCCCGAATGGTTCGGAGCTTTACAAATACAAATATATATCTCTTTCCAATTTCAACCGAAATAGATATATAAACCCAAAAAAGCAGTTATGCTTATGACTAAAAACATATCATTTTTGTTGATTTTAATCAATATCTAATCATTCTTTTAATCATTTCAAGCTTTTTTGTTTTTTTGGGTTCTTTAAAAAAAGAGCATTATGTATCCAATTACTCAGATCTCATTAAGTCTGCAAGAAATAAATTTTCAAGGAAATATTATACCTTGCTCTTGGAAAAATCATCTAAAATTAAATAATCGCGTTGACTTAAACTCAATGTATATTTTAAGTGAAATAATTTTTTGGTATCGCCCTGTGATTTTAAGAGATGAATTTGGACAAGACAAATATTTTCAAAAATTTAAATCTGATTTACTACAAAAATCTTATTCTCAACTCGAATCTTCGCTTGGACTCACAAAAAAACAAATTCAAGATTCACTTGATCGGCTAGAAAAATTAGGGCTAGTAAAAAGACATTTTAGAACTATACACGTTCAAGTGCCTTCCACAACTGATTTTAGAGCTTTGAATAATGTAATGTATATTGAAATTTTTATTGAAAAAGTCAAAGAAATTACGTATTCAGATTTAAAAAAAGTTATACCCTCATCACCTGCAGGTAAGGAGGGGTCAACTTATAAATCAATAGGGGTAAGCCCCGAGGTGGTTACATATACAGAGACTACATCAAAGATTACAACAAATAACAATATTGTCTGTAGTGAATCGCCTGTAGCGAATGCACATTTAAAAAATTCTGTTGTTATTTCACACCCTTCTGGAACACAGCAATCTATAACTATCGATGACATTTATATTTTAGCAGTTCAAAAGAGAGAAAAATGGACTGTAGACGAAATACAAAAAGTTTGGAATATACTCTTAAATTATAAATCTGATATTCGAGATTTGTATCTTTTTACAAAAGGAACTATAAAAAATCTATTGATGAAAGAGAAATCAGAACAAATAAATCATACTAAAAATACACAAATACAAAATGTGACAAAAAAACAAAATGTGAGTAAAAAACAAGATCATTCTTCAGAAAAAGAAAATAAATTGCATGAGAGATACATCGCTCCAGAAAGATTAAATAAAAAAATAAACTTA